>OOCW01000597.1_pt1 | contig 33469 bp, 37 predicted proteins | sample 1671201 | NCBI WGS metagenome assembly OOCW01 (sample SAMN06348132, study PRJEB24527) | human gut metagenome | biome: human gut; feature: ankylosing spondylitis patient; material: feces | host: Homo sapiens | place: China | collected 2015-10
ATTCGCTGGTTCTTCATCAGTTCCTGCTCACGTAGAAATGATGGGATTAATCGGTGCTGGTAACAACCCAATGGTTGGTATGACAGTTGCAGTTGCAGTTGCTGTAGAAGAGCACGCTAAATAATAAATTCTTAGTTATTTATAATTAAATAATTAGACTTTAAGTAGAGCCTCATGTATGACTTTTAAAAGTTATACATGGGGTTTTTTTAGGATGAATAAAATATATGTACCAGGAATTTTAACAAATCAATAAAATTATAATTTTTATGATATAATAATTATTATTTTAAGTATGGAAGGATATAAAGATGAATATACAAATATTTGGAACAAAGAAATGCAATGATACTAAAAAGGCAGAAAGATTTTTCAAAGAAAGAAGAATAAAATATCAATTTATAGATTTAAAAGAAAAGGCTTTAAGTAAAGGTGAACTTCAAAGTGTTAAAAAAGCTGTAGGATTAGAAAGTTTAATAAATAAAAATTCCAAGGATTATAAAAAACTAAATATGGATAAGATAAGAGGCTCAGAAACCAGAGAAGATATGCTATTAAAAAATCCATCACTTTATGTGACACCAATCGTTAGAAATGGTAAAGAAGCTACAGTTGGAAATCAACCTGAAATATGGAAAAGCTGGGAGTAAAAACTCCTAGCTTTTTAGTTAAATGCATTATAAATTGCATTAATTCCTTTTTCAAAGTCATCATTTTCAATTCCGACTAATACATTTATTTCACTAGAACCTTGATCAATCATTCTTATGTTTATATTAGCTTCAGCAAGAGCAGTAAATATTTTAGCAGCTACCCCTTTGCTATAAGCCATACCAGTTCCTACTGTTGCAATTAAAGCCATGTTTGGATACACAACTACAGAATCAGGATTACAAGATCTCTTAATTTCTTCAACAATAACTTCAGTTTTATTTTTTAAGTTAGCATCAGAAATAACAACACTTACAGTATCAATACCAGATGGCATATTTTCAAAAGAAACACCATGTTGTTCTAAGACAGTAAGGACTTTCCTGCAGAAACCAAGTTCTGAATTCATCATAGATTTTTCTATAGATAAAACAGTAAAGTTTTGTTTACCAGCAACACCAGTAATAGTATTTTCATGTTTAGTTTCATTTTTTACTATTAAGGTTCCTTCATCTTCAGGTTCATTGGTATTTCTAATATTAATTGGAATTCCAGAAGTTCTTACAGGGAAAACAGCTTCTTCATGTAGAACCGAAGCTCCCATATAAGATAACTCTCTAAGTTCCCCATAAGTTATAGTTTTAATTTTTTTTGGATTATTAACGATTCTAGGATCTGCCATTAAAAAGCCTGAAACATCAGTCCAATTTTCATAAAGGTTCGCATTTATACTTGCAGCAACTAATGCACCTGTTACATCAGACCCACCTCTAGAAAAAGTCACTATTTCTCCATTTTCATCGGAACCGTAAAATCCAGGAATAACGGCACGTTCATGTTGAGAAAGCTTGTCTTTAAGTAACCTATAAGTTTCTTTAATATTTAAAGTTCCATATTTATTAAATTTAATTACATCTTTTGCATCAATAAAATCAATATCCAGATAATTAGCAAGAATTATTCCGTTAAGATATTCTCCCCTACTTGCAGTATAATCTGCGGATGCCCCATTTTCTATATCATTCTTTATTATGTTTAAATAATAATCTAAATCTAAATTTAAGTTTAATTCAGCAACTATAGAATGATATCTATCTGATATTAATTTAAATACATCATCTAAAGAAATACTTGAATTTACGTGTGCATGACATAGATAAAGTAAATCTGTTACTTTAAAGTCTTTAGAAGATCTTTTTCCAGGTGCTGATGGAATGACATATTTTCTATCAGAATTACTTTCTATAATATTTCTTACTTTTTTAAAGTGTATAGAGTCTGCTAAAGAACTACCACCAAATTTTGTTACAATAGTTTTCATTTTTTTGCCCCCTTAATGTAAAAAGTTAAAAATTAACCTTAATAATTATATTAACAAGAATTGACAAAAAACTCAACTGTATAAAGCTATATAAAAAGGAATATTTACCACAAAATAACAGATAAAATGTTATTAAAATGACATAAATTCATAGTATAATAAGTGTGTAGAATTATAATTTAGTATTAATATATTAAGAGAATATGTATTAAAATATATAGTTATTTAGTTAGATGAAATTAAAGAGAAATATTGATATAAGATAACTTTTAATTATTTATAGTTAAATTTTAATACACAATTCTAAATATATTTAAAATTTATGGGGAGAGGTAAATAAATGGACAAGTTTCTGGTTGACAGAATACAAATGACAGTTGACAACTACAGATTAGCAAAAGAAGAGCTAAGAAACGATGGAGATATAATAAATCATTTTGCGGCATTAGTTTTTTCGCATTATGAAAAAGAAATACCAGTTGAAAGAATTAAGGAAATTAGGAAAAATATTAAATCAGCAACAACAATGATGTCACCTTTTAGAGGTGATACTCTAAATATACTTTCATTATTAATAGGAACAGTTGATAATGATAATGAACAAGAACTTATAGAAGATATATATGAAACTATGGACATGTTAGAGGAAGAAGGATTTTTATCAGGTTCATATTTAGCTTTAACAGCATTTACAATCAGTAAATATTGTAAATATAAAGATAAGAAAGAAATAATAAAAAAAATAAAAGAATTATATATAATACTTAAAGAAAAGTACAGTAATATAACTAGTGATGATGATTATTTACTTTGTACGTTGTGGGTTATTAATAATATTCAAGCAGATACTATAGATGATTTTATAGAAAATATATTTGACCATATTGCAGACTCTCATATAAGATCTAAGAATGGTGTACAAGGGTTAGCTAATGCAATTATATTAAATGGATCATCTGGAGAAATGTACAGAACTATGGAATTTATGCTACAGCTTCAAAAAAGAAATATAAAAATAGCCAATCAATTTTTACCATTACTTGGGGTGGTCACAAACTATAATCCAAGAAGAAATGTAGATATAGTTGAAGGAGTTATTGAATATTTATGTGATGAAGAGGGAGAATATGAATATTATATAGATAAAGGTTTTAGAACTATAATTGCTATAGTAATTATAGCTTTTTGTACAATGACTGATAAGAAAAGATATATTGATGAGCTATTAGCTCAAGGAATACTATCTTTTATTAATAGTAAGAACAAAGGTATTTTTGAGGAAGTATTATATTAGGTGAAATAATGAAAAAAATAATTTTACATGTGGATATGGATGCATTTTTTGCATCAGTTGAACAAGCGGATAATCCAAAGTTTAAAGGAAAACCTGTAATTGTTGGCGGAGTTACTGAAAGAGGTGTTGTATCAACTTGTTCTTATGAGGCTAGAAAATTTGGAGTTAGATCAGCAATGCCTATTTTTATTGCACAAAGACTTTGTCCACATGGTATATATTTAAAAGTAAGATATTATAGATATAAGGAAATTTCCAATAGAGTCTTTGAGATTTTCAGAGAGGTTACTCCAATTATTGAACCACTCTCGATAGATGAAGCATATTTAGATTTAACTGCAGGAAGATTTAATGATGGTTTAGAAGCTGCAAATTATATAAAAAAGAGAGTTTTTGAAGAAGTTGGATTAACTTTATCTATTGGCATATCTTATAATAAGTTTTTAGCAAAATTAGCATCTGATTGGAATAAGCCAAATGGAATAATGATAATTACAGAGAACATGATTCCAGACATATTAAAGCCATTACCCATATCTAAAATTTATGGATTAGGGGAAAAGTCTGTTAGAAAATTAAATAACATGGGAATGTTTAAAATAGAGGATTTATATGAATTGTCAAGAGAGTTTTTTATAGAGTACTTTGGCAAGTATGGAATAGATATATATGAAAGAATACGAGGAATTGACAATAGAGAAGTTACAGTTAATAGAGATAGGAAATCTTATGGTAGAGAAAACACATTAAAGTTTAATACTGAAGATATTGAAGATATTCTTTATTATGTAAAGAACTTTTGCTTAGAGATATGTGAAGATTTAAAAAGAAAAAATGTGTATATAAAAACTATAACTTTTAAATATAAAACCAGTAACTTTGAAAATCATACTAGAAGTAGAAGTTTAAATTATTATACTAATGATTTTACAACTATATATAAGGTAGCTGAAGAAATTGTTAGTGATGAGAAGTTTATAGGAGCTATAAGATTAATTGGAATTACTGTATCTAGTATAAAGGAAGAAAAGGTAGAACAGTTAAAATTATTTTAGATAAATAATCAAGATATAATATATGAAATAGTTTAGAAAAATCTTTCCAATATATTAGACATCAATTATAATAGATAGGGGCTACTTAAGAAAAATTTCAAAAATAAATGGAGGTATTATAATGGATAAGGCACAAATAGCTAAAATGATTGACCACACAATATTAAAACCAGAAGCAACTGAGAAGGAAGTTTTAAAGCTTTGCAAAGAAGCTGTAGAATATAACTTTGCATCAGTTTGCATAAATCCATCAATGGTTCCAGTTGCAGCTACTGCATTAGAAGGAACTGATGTTGAAGTTTGTACTGTAATAGGATTTCCTTTAGGGGCAACTACTACAGAAGTTAAAGCCTTTGAAACAAAAGATGTTATTGAAAAAGGTGCTACAGAAGTTGATATGGTTATTAATGTAGGTAAGTTAAAAGAAAGAGACTTAGAATACGTTAAAAATGATATAAAAGCAGTTGTTGAAGCAGCTAAAGATAAAGCTTTAACAAAAGTAATAATAGAAACTTGTCTTTTAACAGATGAAGAAAAAGTTATAGCTTGCCAATTATCAAAAGAAGCTGGTGCTGATTTTGTTAAGACATCAACTGGATTTTCAACAGGTGGAGCAACAGCAGCTGATATTAAATTAATGAGAGAAACTGTTGGACCAGATATGGGAGTAAAAGCATCAGGTGGAGTTAGAAGTAGAGAAGATGCTTTAGCTATGATTGAAAATGGAGCAACTAGAATAGGAGCATCAGCTTCAATTGCCATTTGTGAAGGAACTAAATCAAATTCAAATTATTAAAATAAATATATTAAAAGGAAGCATATATGTGCTTCCTTTTTATTATATTTAAATATAGTATACTTTTTAAAAAATATTGCCTAAATCCATAATATAAGAATATTAATATAATATATATGAGTGTAAAAAAGGGGAGACGAATTACATTAGTAGTTTCTAGCCTTAGATAGGAGGGTTATGAAAAGAGAGTTAACTCCATCAGAAATAATGTTTAAACTAGAGGTAACAGATACTGATGTTGGCAGAGGTACAAATGGTATTAAGGAGTTTAATGATGCCTATAAAAAAATTGAGAGGGCAATTAATATAGATAAAGAGGGTTATAATCTTTATTTAATAGATACCTTCTCAAAGGATAAATTAAAGGAACTAACTGCTTTTATAGAAAAAAAGTACAAAGATTTAGAAGCACCAAGAGATATATGTTATGTAACATTAGAGGATGTTAATAGACCAGAAGCAATTTTTGTTGCAAATGGCAAGGGAAAAAAATTAAAAGAAACTGTTGATGACATAAAAAGTTGTTATTTGGAAGCAGTAGATGATTTTTATAGAGATTCTAGTAATGATGAAAAGGATTATCTAGTAGCAGATATTCAAAACAAAAGGAATAGTTATATAAATCAATTAACTAAAATGGCAAAAGAAGCAGGATTTGAAGTAAAAGTAACTAGTAAAGGTTTTGCATTTATACCTTTGAGTGGTGATGAGGCTATGACAGAAAAAGAGTATGATGATTTAGAAGATGAAAACAAAAATGTTATAGTAGCAAAAGCCGGAACTTTGAAAAAGAAAGCTGAAACCATTTTAGAAGATTTAAAAGATATCGAAGTTAAATCAATAAAGAAGTTAAAAAAAATATATTCAAAATTTTTAGCAACTCAAATGGAAGAAGAAAAAGATAGTGCTCTTTTAGAATTTATAACAGATGATGATTCATATGAGTATTTAGAAAGATTATTTACGTGTATAGAAGAGGATTTAATAGAGTGTTATACAATGAGTATAGAAGATGATGAAAGTGAAATATATGAAGTGTTAAATAAATATGATGTTAGAGTAATTGTAGATAATACAAATAATTCTTCTCCACCTGTAATTTTTGAAGAAGATCCTAATTTAAATAATTTAATAGGATTAATAGAATATGAAAATCATAATGGAGTATATACAACTAATATTTCATTGATAAGTGCAGGATCAATTTTAAAGGCAAATGAAGGATGCCTTATTTTAAGGTTAAGTTCTTTAGCTGTAAATACATTAAGTTATTATTATTTAAAGAAGATTTTACTTTCTAATATGGTGTCTTTTGATACTAATAAAAGTTATTTAGAGTTTATAAATATAAATGGATTAAAACCAAAGCCTATTCCTGTAAAGTTTAAGGTAATATTAATAGGTGATTATGAAACTTATGATCTTTTATATAATTCTGATGAAGACTTTAAAAAGTTATTTCCTTTAAGAGCAGAGTTTTCTTCTGTAGTAAAGGTTAATAATGATTCAGTATTGGAACTGAAAAATAAGATTGAAAATAGAATTAGAAAGAATGAATTATTTAATATTAATAATGAAGCTATAAATGAGATGTTAAAATATTTATGTAGAAAAAGTAGTAGTAGAAATAGAATACTTGCAGATGAAGATACTATAGATAAATTATTAGTATTGGCTAATAATTCAGCTAAAGAAAGAAAAAGTATGATAATAACTGAACAAGATATTTTAGAAGTTGCCTATGAAGAGGAATTAATAGAAAGTGAAATAATGAGCATGTATGAAGAGAATAAAATATTAATTAGTGTTAAAGGCAGAAAAGTAGGTGCAATAAATGCATTAGCTGTACTTGATAGTGGATATTGTACTTTTGGAAAGCCAATGAGAATTAGTTGTGTTGCATGCAAAGGCTCAGGTAGAATAGTTGATATACAAAAAGAAAGCAATTTAAGTGGAAAAATTCATGAAAAATCAATAAGTATACTTAGGGGATTATTAACAAATCTATTGAATCCTTATGAGAACATACCTGTAGATTTTCATTTAAGTTTTGAACAGACTTATGGGATGGTAGAAGGGGATAGTGCTTCAGTAGCAGAGATTATATGTGTTCTTTCAGCTTTAAGTAAGAAAGGGGCAAATCAAAATATTGCAGTAACTGGATCTATTAATCAATTTGGAGATGTTCAACCTATTGGTGGTGTAAATGAAAAAATTGAGGGATTCTTTAAAGTATGTAATATGTTAGATACTATAGATGGAAAGGGAGTATTAATACCTGAAGGAAACAAGGATGAAGTAATATTAAAGGCAGAAGTGGAAAAGGCCATTGAAGAAGGTAAATTTCATATCTATACAATGAATAGTTTAAATGATGCTATTGAAGTGCTTTTATTGGAAGAAGAAGAGAATATAGATGGTTTTTATGAAAACTTACAAAATGAGCTAGAGAAATATAAAGAAAAATCAAAGGAAATTAAATCATAGTATCATAAAATATAGAGAATTAAAATTAAAAGAAAAATTTCATGAAGATGTTGTATTAAAAATAAAAGATACAGCATCTTCATTGTTTTATATTAAAAAGTGGATGAACTCAAATAATATCCATAAAAAGGTAAAAATTCATTGACGACAAAATAAATATTATGTTAAAATTATGGAAAAAGAAGGAAGATAGGAGGGTGCTCTAATTATTTATTTTAGAGTTGATTATTATGTTTTTGAAATTTAATAAAATTGATGATAAATTAGTTGTTACTCTTGTTGGAGAATTAGATCATCATAGTGCAGAAGAAGTTAGGGTTAAAATAGATGATAGAATAGAACGAGATAATATAAAAAAAGTTATAATGGATTTTAAAGAAGTAACATTTATGGACAGTTCAGGAATAGGTGTTGTTATAGGAAGATTAAAGAAGGTTAAAAACAGAGATGGAAAAGTTTGTATTACTAATATTAATAAAAGAGTAGATAAAGTATTTACATTATCAGGACTTTATAAAATAATTACTGTTTATAATAATGTTAATGAAGCACTTGCAAACATTTAATGGAGGGATAATAACATGGAAGAAAATAGAGTATGTATAGAATTTGAAAGTAGATCTCAAAATGAAGGATTTGCTAGAGTTGCAGTTTCAGCTTTTGTTTCTCAATTGGATCCAACTATTGAAGAGATTGCAGATGTTAAAACAGCTGTTTCTGAAGCAGTAACAAATTCTATAATTCATGGTTATGAAAATTATGAAAAGGGTATAATTAAAATAGAATCTACAATTTGTGGAAGAGAGGTATCAATCATTATTACAGATTATGGTAAAGGGATAGATGATGTTAATAAAGCTAGAGAGCCTCTTTATACTTCAAGGCCGGATCTTGAAAGATCAGGAATGGGATTCACAGTTATGGAAAGTTTTATGGATAGTTTAGAAGTAGAAAGTCAAAAAGGTAAAGGTACTAGAATTGTTATGACAAAGAAATTTAATTAACGTGTTAGGGGAGATTTATGGAAAAGGGTAAAGTAAAAAAAGAAAAGTTAAGCTATGAGGACAACTCACAATTATTACCCCTAGCTAAAGCTGGTGATGCAGAGGCTATGAACAGGCTCATAGAAGCAAATTTACCTTTAGTAACTTCTATAAGTAAAAAGTTTATAAATAGAGGGTATGATTATGAAGACATTTATCAAATAGGATGTATGGGTCTTGTTAAGGCAATTAATAATTTTGATGATAATTATAATGTTAAGTTCTCAACTTATGCTGTTCCAATGATTATTGGAGAAATAAAAAGATTCCTTAGAGATGATGGAATTATAAAGGTAAGTAGAAATGTTAAGAGCTTAGCTAAAAAGCTTCATTTTGATAAAGAGGCATTAACTAAAAAGTTAAATAGAGATCCAAGTATAGAGGAATTAGCTGAATTTTCAGGAATTGATAAAGAAGAAATATTATTTGCTTTAGAATCTTCTGCTAGTATGCAATATCTTTATGAGGTAATTCACCAAGATGATGGTGCACCAGTATTGCTTATTGATAAGTTAAGTGAAAATGCAGCAGAAGATAAGAATTTAACTGAAAAAATAGCTTTAAAAGAAGCGTTAAATAGTTTAGATGTTAAATCTAGACAAATTATTGTGTTGAGATATTTCAAAGATAAGACACAAATACAAGTTGCTAAAATGTTAGGTATAAGCCAAGTACAAGTATCCAGAATAGAGAAGAAAGTACTTTCTGAGATGAGAAAACAATTAGATGAAGGATGAACATAAGAAAATGTATAAAATAAAAAAGAATAAATTCTTTGAATAAATCTACATTAAATAATATAAGTTATTTAATGTAGATTTTTTTATATATAAGAAAAATAGTTATTAAAATTGTAATAATATGAGTTAATTTTAAATTAAGAGGAATAATAAATTTAAGGAAGAAAGGAGACGCAAATACATGGGAAAAATGGCTAAAGAAGAAAAGAAAATAATTAAAGACTTTGAAAATATTTCAAAGGAAATGGTACCTAAACCAAAATATTTTAAGAATATTTTATTGGCTTTTCTAGTTGGTGGAGCTATATGTACTATAGGACAGTTCATATTAAATATGCTAATAAAATTTGGTATAGATGAAGAAACTGCTAAATTGTGGTTGCCGATAATAATGATATTTATTGGAGCATTATTAACAGGAATAGGAGTTTATGATAAGATAGCAAGTTTTGCCGGTGCTGGTACTATAGTGCCTATTACAGGATTTTCTAATGCAGTGGTATCTCCAGCAATAGAATTTAAAAAAGAAGGTTTTGTTTTTGGTGTAGCAGCTAAAATGTTTACTATTGCAGGTCCAGTATTAGTTTATGGAATAGGAACATCTGTAATAATAGGGTTAGTATATTATGTTTTAGGACTTATGGGAATTGTTTAAATTGGAGAGTGAGCATAGATGAGTGTAAAAAATAAAAAGGTAGGAAAGCAAACCATTAAACTTGAGAATCCTCCTAAAATAATTTCAACTTATTCTATAGTTGGACCTAAGGAAGGTGATGGACCCTTAAAGGATTATTTTCATCAAATATTAAATGATGATACTTTAGGTAAGGACAGTTTTGAAAAAGCAGAATCTGAAATGATGTATACTGCAATAAAAAGTGCTATAAGTAATGCGAATTTAAGAGAAGAAAGTATAGATTATTTATTTGCAGGTGATTTATTAAATCAAATAACATCATCAAGTTTTGCCGCAAGAGAGTTAAATATACCATTTATAGGATTGTATGGGGCTTGTTCTACAATGTCAGAATCTTTAAGTATGGCATCATTATTTTTAGATGGTGGTTTTGGAAATTATGTTGTAGCATCTACTTCATCACATTTTAGTTCAGCAGAAAGACAATTTAGATTTCCATTAGAATATGGTTGTCAAAGATGCCCAACATGTCAATGGACAGTTACAGGATCAGGAGCAATGGTCTTAGGCCGAAATGGAGATTTTCCTAAAGTAACATATGTAACTACAGGTTTAGTAAAGGATTATGGAATAAAAGATGCTAATAATATGGGAGCTGCAATGGCTCCAGCAGCAGTAGATACAATTTATAATCACTTTAAAGATACAGGAAGGACACCTAAAGATTATGATGTAATTGCAACTGGCGATTTGGGGAAAGTAGGAAAAGAAATAACAACGAAATTATTATTAGATTATGGTTATGATGTAAAAGATAATTATGTTGATTGTGGTGATTTAATATTTGATGATGAGAGACAAAAGACAGACTCTGGTGGAAGTGGTTGTGGATGTTCTGCAGTTGTGACATGTGGATACTTTTACAAAAAGTTAATGAAAAAAGAAATAAAAAGTTTATTATTAGTTTCTACAGGGGCATTAATGAGTACCACTTCATCTCTTCAAGGTGAAACTATACCTGGAATAGCTCATGCAGTAGCTATTGAATATAAATAGAAAGTTGGTGAGAGTTTATTATGGATTATGTAAGTGCATTTATTGTTGGTGGATTAATATGTGTTATTGCCCAAATATTGATGGATACAACCAAATTAACTCCAGCTAGAATATTGGTTATATTTGTTACTCTTGGAGCAATCCTTGGAGGATTTGGGCTTTACGATAAATTAATTGAGATTGGAGGTGCGGGAGCAACAATACCGCTACCTAGCTTTGGAAATGGTTTAGCAAAAGCAGCCATAAAGGGTGTAAAAGAAGATGGATTAATAGGAGCATTTACTGGTGGTATTACAGGTGCTGCAGGAGGAATTACAGCATCAATCTTTTTTGGATATTTAATGGCTCTTATTTTTAATCCAAAAACAAAACAATAATATAATGAAGTATTAAGAAAAAAATAAAAGGTCTGATATATATATAGAAAATAGGTAAAGTTTTCACATTAATATTTAGAATAATAAGACTTCTTATGGGTAAAATAATAGGGTACTAAAGATGTGGAGGTGAAAGTTATGCAAAAGAATTCAAGTATTAAATGTAGTGTACAACAATGTAAACATCATGCCTGTTCTGAAAATTATTGTACTTTAGATGCAATACAAGTTGGTACTCATGAAGCTAATCCAACAGTTGTTGAATGCACAGATTGCCAATCATTTGTATTAAAATAGTCTAAATTTGAACTAAGAATCAGTAAGTAACTTAGTAAAGAAAAAAAATTCTATACTAAGTTACTTATTTTTTTATAATAAAAGAAAATATAAAATAAATTTACATAATAAGAAAAATAAATAAGTAATAAAAAAAAATATTTACTTTTACAAATAAAGGAGTATAATGAAAGTGTAAATAATGATAATCATTATCAATATGAGAGGTGAAGAATATGTCATTAATATTATCACAAGTAGGAGAAGAAGTTAAAATAAAAAAAATAACAGGAAATACTGAAACAAAGAAATTTTTAAACAGTTTAGGATTTGTTATTGGTGAAGGAATTACAATAGTTTCAGATTTAGGTGGAAATTTAATAGTAAATATTAAAGGTACTAGAATAGCTTTAGATAAAAGTATGGCAAGTAGAATAATGGTATAAGGAGAGATGATAAATGGCAAGTCTAAAAGAAATAAAATGTGGACAGACTGTGAAGGTAAAAAAAATAGAAGGTAGTGGTGCTGTTCGTAGAAGAATAATGGATATGGGAATTACCAAGGGAAGCGAAATTTATGTTCGTAAGGTAGCGCCGCTAGGTGATCCTATAGAAATAAATATAAGAGGATATGAATTAACATTGCGTAAATATGATGCTGAAATGATAGTAGTTGAGTAATTATAAATTAAAAAATAAATAGGGGGAAGAAAGATGGCAATAAAGATAGGTTTAGCAGGAAACCCGAATAGTGGTAAAACAACTATGTTTAATAACCTTACAGGTGCAAAGCAATATGTTGGAAATTGGCCAGGAGTAACTGTAGAGAAAAAAAGTGGGAAAATTAAAGGGCATAAAGATGTTGAATTAGTTGATTTACCAGGAGTATATTCACTATCACCATATACATTAGAAGAAGTTGTAACTAGAAATTTTATGATAGATGACAAACCAGATGCAATTATTAATATAATTGATGCATCTAACATTGAAAGAAATCTTTATTTAACAACTCAAATATTAGAGCTAGGTATTCCAACGGTAATAGCATTAAATATGATTGATATTGTGGAAAAACGAGGAGATGTTATTGATATTGATAAGCTATCTAAAATCCTTGGATGTCCAGTAGTTAAGACAAGTGCATTAAAAGGAAATGGTACTAAAGATGTTGCTATGAAGGCAATTGAAATAGCTAAAAGTAATAAGGGTACTAATTTCAATATGAGCTTCTCAACAGAAGTAGCAGATGCGCTGAAAGATATAAAGAGTTTAATGAAGAGTAATAATATTACTAGTATTGGATTAAATGAACAATGGATGGCTATTAAAATTTTTGAACGTGACAGTAACTTCATGGAAAAGCTATCATTGGATAACAATGTTGAAGAAAAAATAGAAGCTATTATTGCAAAATGTGAAAAAGAATTTGATGATGATTCTGAAGGAATAATTACTGGAGAAAGATATGAATTTATTGGTAGTATAGTTTCAAAAGTTATTAAGAAAAAAAATACTTCAAAACATACATTATCAGATAAGATTGATAAGATAGTTACTAACCGTATATTAGCTTTACCTATATTTGCTCTAATTATGTGGGGGGTATACTATATAGCTGTTAGTTCATTAGGTGCTATATTAACGGATTGGACAAATGACACTTTATTTGGAGAAATAATTGGGGAAAATGTAGCCACATTTTTAGAAAATATAGGAACAGCCCCTTGGTTACAAGGATTAATAAATGATGGAATAATTGGTGGTGTTGGAGCTGTTTTAGGATTTGTACCACAAATAATGTTATTATTCTTTTTATTAGCCTTATTAGAGGACTGTGGATATATGGCTAGAATAGCATTTATTATGGATAGAATTTTACGTAAATTTGGACTATCAGGAAAATCATTTATACCTGTACTTATAAGCTCAGGTTGTGGAGTTCCTGGGATAATGGCAACACGTACTATGGAAAATGATAAAGATAGAAAACTTACAATAATGCTTACTACATTTATTCCTTGTGGAGCTAAATTACCTATAATAGCATTATTTGCGGGAGCTATTTTTGGTGGAGCCTCTTGGGTAGCACCAGCTATTTATTTCTTAGGAATTTTTATGATTATAATTTGTGGAATTATTTTAAATAAAACTAAAGCATTCAAAGGAGAAGCAGCACCATTTGTTATGGAGCTTCCACAATATCATATTCCAAGTATGAAGGGTGTTTTAATTCATATGTGGGATAGAGGAAAGGCCTTTATTGTAAAAGCTGGAACTATTATATTTGTTGCTTGTGCTGTGATTTGGTTTACTAGTTCATTTAATTGGACATTACAAATGGTTGATGCTCAAGATAGCATATTAGCTAGTATAGGTAAAGTAATAGCACCAATATTTGCACCAATTGGATTTGGTAATTGGCAATCAGCAGTATCAACAGTAAGTGGATTAGTGGCTAAAGAAAATGTTGTAGGAACATTTGGAGTATTATTCGGTATAGCAGAAGCAGCAGAAGATACACCAGCATTATTAACTCAAATTGGAACAATGTTTACACCAGCAAGTGGATTAGCATTTATAGCATTTAATATGCTTAACGCACCTTGTTTTGCTGCTATAGGTGCAATCAGAAGAGAAATGGGATCTTGGAAATGGATGTGGATAACAATTGGATTCCAAACATTAACTGCTTATATAGTAGCATTGATAATAAATCAAGTAGGTAGTTTAATATTAGGTGAAGGTAGTGTAATTGGAGCAGTAGCTTCAATACTGATTGCAATAGTAGCAATTATGATAGCCGTTGGATCAGGAAGAAATATAAAGACTAATAAAGAAAGTAGAGAAATAAGTGCATAAATTTATTGTAATGAATAAGGAAGTGATATAGATGGCAACATTTATTATTGGAGCAATAGTATTTGGTTTATTATTTTTAGCTATATTTAGTATGGTCAAGAAAAGTAAAAATAATAAAGGCGGTTGTGGATGCGGATGTTCAGGTTGTCCTAGTAAAAAATCATGCAATAGTGAAATAGAATTTAAGCACAAGTAGATACTTTTATATTTTAGGAGATACTAGGAGAAATTTTAGTATCTTCTATTTTTTTAATGACAATATGAATAAGCATAAAATAATTTCAAAAAATTTCAAAAAATTTCAAGTTATATATTGACAGGGTTAAGGGAATATTATATTATAATAAGTAATTGAGAATGAATATCAATATTGTTTAGGAGGAGAGAATATGAAAATAGTTTATTATTCAGCTTCAGGTAATACTGAAAAAATGGCGAATTTAATTGCAGAAGGAATAGCTAATGGAGGAAAAACTGCAGAGGTAATTAATGTATCAAATGCAAATGCTGATATTTTTGATAATGAAGAAATAGTTATACTTGGGTGTCCAGCTATGGGAGATGAAGTATTAGAGGAAAATGAATTTGAACCTTTTGTAGAAGAAATATCATCTAAAATTTCAGGAAAAAAAGTTGCTTTATTTGGATCATATGGATGGGGAGATGGTCAATGGATGAGAGATTGGCAAGAAAGAATGGAGTCTTTAGGTTGTACTTTAATTGCTGATGGATTAATAATTCAAAATGAGCCTGAGGATAACTCACCAGAGTGTATTGAATTAGGAATGACTATAGCAAAGGCATAGAAGTAAATTGAAGCAAGTTGAATTTTATAAAAGTCTTGCTAATATGGAGGAAAGAGAGTGCATTGAAAAGTTTTTAATTTACAATGCCTCTCTGGTAATTTCAGGCGTTAAACCATCAGCAACCATTACAATAAAAAAAGATAAAGAAAATTTATATGACAAATGGATAAAGTACGGAATCGATTTTTTAGAAACTATTGATATTCAATATATAGATTTAAGAGAATGTAGTAATGCATTAATTATATTGATATATAATGAGAAGCAATTATCAAACTACATATTTAGAAAAGAAAATAAGAAATTCTTAATGCAATTAGGATATTCAGATAAGAATGATATAAATAATTATTTATATATGCTAAAGAATAGATATAAGGAATTTAATTGTCCACATGAATTAGGTATATTTTTAGGTTTTCCATTAAATGATGTTATGGATTTTATGAATTGTAAAAATAAGAAATGTTTAAGTTGTGGATATTGGCTTGTATATAATAATTTAAAAGAAGCAAAAGAAACTTTCAGTAGATACGATAAAGTTAAGGAGCATACTGTAAATTATATTTTAAAAGGAGATTCATCTCATAATGTGGCATGCTCTATAAGAAATTTATTTGAAGAATATAAAGGGGCTAGTGCATAAGAGAATAATTCTAATTAATAAGAATTAAAGACAACAAGTGATTAAAAGGAGAGAAAATAAATGAGTGTAGTAATAGTTGGTGGTCATGATAAAATGACTAAAGATTATATTAGAGTATGTAAAAAATATAATTGTAAGGCAAAGGTTTTCACTCAGATGGAAACAGGATTAAAAGATAAGATTGGAATGCCGGATGCAGTTATATTATTAACAGATGTAGTATCTCATAAACTTGTATTGACAGCTAAGAGAGAAGCAGATAAGAAAAATATAAGAGTTATAAGAAATCACAAAAGTACATTAAATGCGGTTGAATCACTTATTAAGGAAATAGTATTAAACTAAAAGTGTGAGTATATGAAAAAGTTAAAGTTGAAAAAGCGTCTAGTTATAATTTGAGGTTATAATCTAGGCGCTTTTATTATTAAAGTAAAAGTTTATTTAAATATCTTTGTTTATATTTGAGCTTAGCTATAGTACTTATATCTTGTAATGTTTTAAAGTTAGTGATTCCACCAATAACTCCCACTAGGGGAAGACCTTGTATAAATTTTGAAGTTAACATATAAGTAGAAATTTTATCAGAAGTTTCCTTTAATGTTTCATCAATATTATAATTATGATATTTACTATTATCTATTTCATTAGCTATAGTATCTAATTTATTAAAATACATTTTTCTTTCAGTACCAGAAGTGACTGAAGCACAAATTATATTTAAAATATAAATTCTCTCTTCAGGTAAATTATAATCAAATCCATAGCTTAAGCTAATTTCATAAATAGACTTTAAAATTACTCCAATAAATATAGGAATATCAGGAAGACCTACTCCTAATAGTCCTAGAGCACCACCTTCAATAGCACTAACAGACTTATTTATCAATGTTTTTTTATTTGCAGATTTATCAATTTTTTTAGATTTCTTTTTGTTGGATATTTATTTATTGCATAAGAGTTTATATCAAATTCCATGCTTATATTATCCTTATTATAAGTTTTCTCGATTATACCTAGACCTTTATCAAATACTGTTTTAAATCCCATTTCAAAAGCTATATTTAAAGTAGATTGAAGTTTTTCAGGAATTTTCTCCTCAATTTTTATTTTTAAAGGGTCTAATTTATTTTTTATAATACCAGGCTCTTTTTCAAGTATTAATTTTTCTTCCTTTTTATTAAGTTGTTTTAATTGTTTTTCAATTAACTTATTTTTACTTGAAAATTTACTCATATATTACTCCTAAAATATGTACTATAAGTTAATTATAATACAAAAATAGAAAATTTATTAATGAAAGTATTGAAAATAATTATCAATTAGGGTATATTATATTAAGCAATAATAAATATCAATTGAAAGTGTATTTCAAATGATTAAAAGATTCAAAGGAGGAATATATATTATGATGATAAATAAAAGGTTAATAAACCTATGTAAAGATTCTAAAAAATATATAGCATTAACTATATTAGTTAATTGGATCGCAGTTTTATGTAATATAGTTACTATAATATTAATTGGTCAATTTATTAATAAAATTTATATAGGCAAAACATTAGACCTTAATGGGCATAATGTTTTAGAAGCTATGATGAATTTTAAAATATGGGGTAATGTTTCGCTATTATCAGGAATTATAATTATAGCAATTTTATTGGCTACAAGATATGCATGTAATATTTTATATGCTAAATTCTCAAATGCAGCTTCTGCAAATGCAAGAGTAACATTAAGAGATCTTATTTATAAAAAATTATTAAAATTAGGTACTGGATATACTAATGTTGAAAGTACATCAGCGGTAGTTCAAGTATCTGTTGAAGGGATAGAGCAGTTAGAAATTTATTTTGGTAAATATTTATCACAATTTTTCTACGCACTTTTAGTACCAGTAACATTATTTGTTTTTATGAGCTTCATTTCATTTAAAGCAGCACTTGTGTTTATACTTTGTGTACCTCTTATACCTATATCAATAATTGCAATTATGAAAATTGCTAAAAGAATATTAAAGGATTATTGGAAATCTTATTCAGATTTAGGTGGAACTTTCTTAGAAAATCTTCAAGGATTAACTACACTAAAAGTATTTAATATTGATGAAAAAAGACATGAGAAAATGAATGAAGAAGCCGAAAAGTTTAGAAAAATAACTATGAAGGTTTTAAGTATGCAGCTAAATTCAATAACAATAATGGATTTAGTAGCTTTTGGTGGTGCTGCAGCAGGTACAATTGTTGCATTAATTCAATTTAAAAACGGAGAGATTCCTGTAGGAAGTCTACTTATTATAATATTACTTTCATCAGAATTCTTTATACCACTTAGACTTTTAGGTTCTTACTTCCATATAGCTATGAATGGTATGGCAGCAAGTGATAGAATGTTTGGTATTTTAGATGCTGAAGAAAGAGAGAAAGATGTAATAACTAAAGAAGAAATTAAATTTAGTGATATAAATGTAACATTAGAAAATGTTGATTTTAGTTATGATGGTGAAAGAAAAGTATTAAATAACATAAGTATGGAAATTACACCAGGTGGATTAGTTGCCATAGTAGGGGAAAGTGGTTCAGGTAAGAGTACAATTGCATCACTTATATTAAATAATAATAAAGTTACTAAAGGTGAAATAAAAGTAAATAATACTAATATAGAAAATATATCTTTAGATAATATTTATGGAAATATAGCTTTAGTTTCTACTAATAGTTATATATTTAATGGAACTATTCTAGATAATTTACTAATGGCCAAGAGAGATGCATCAGAGGAAGAAATTAATGAGGCATTAAAAACTGCAAGATTATATGATTTTGTTAAGGAATTAAAAGATGGACTATTAACTGATGTTGGTCAAGCAGGTAGTGCATTATCAGGGGGGCAAAAGCAAAGATTAGCTTTAGCTAGAGTTATATTGGCAGATAGATCAATGATAATTTTTGATGAAGCAACTTCAAATATAGATGTTGAAAGTGAAGAAAGTATCTGGGAGGCTATTTATGAACTTTCTAAGAATAAAACTATACTAGTAATTTCTCATAGATTAGCTAATGTAAAGGATGCTAAGAAGATTTATGTTATGAACAAGGGTCATTTAGTAGAAGGTGGAGCTCATGATGAGTTAATGAGTAAAGAAAAGTATTATTATGATATGGTTAATAAGCAAAATGAATTAGAAATGATAAGGGAGGTTTGCTAGTATGAAAAGAAGATCAGGCTTCCAAATAATGAAGAGATTAATAGTGGAGTTAAAGCCATTAGCTCCAATTATGGCAATTACTATAAGTATGGGTGTTATAGGGTTTTTAGCTGCAATAGCTATAGCAAGCTTTGGAGCAATAGCTATAGGTGCATTCATAGGTGATATTACATTTATTAGCTTCACTGGTGCAATGGTAGTTATGGCTGTAAGCGCAGTTTTAAGAGGGTTTTTAAGATACGCTGAACAATTATCAGGTCACTATATTGCTTTTAAAATACTATATATATTAAGAGATAAGATATTTGCTAAGCTTAGAAAATTAGCACCAGCTAAATTAGAGGGTCAAGAAAAGGGAAATCTTATTTCGTTAATAACTTCAGATATTGAGCTTTTAGAGGTATTTTATGCTCATACAATAGCTCCAATATCAATTGCAATAATAACTAACAGCATTATTTCTATAATATTATTTATAATAAATCCTTGGTTCGGAATTTTATCAGTAATATTCTTCCTAATAGTTGGATTTGTAATTCCTTATGCTTCTTCTAGTTTAGGTAAAGAGGCAGGAGTTGCTTATAGAAATATGTTTGGTGAATGTAATAACTATATACTTGATTCTTTAAGAGGACTTAAGGAAGTATTATTATTTAAATCTGGGAATGAGAGATTAAATGAAATTAACTCAAAATCACATAGAATAAATGAAAGCCTTGATAAAATTAAAGAGCATGAAGGTATAATAAGAGCTATTACAGATTTAACAATAATGATTGCTATATTAACTTTTGTTGGAGTTGGATTTGCACAATATTCAATGGGGAATATTTCATTTACATGGATGCTTGTAGCTATAGTAATAATTGCTTCATCTTTTGGACCAGTAGTTGCTTTAAGTAACCTTTCAAATACTTTACTTCAAACTTTTGCTTGTGCAGAAAGATTATTTGATTTAATTGATGAAGAGCCACATGTAGAGGAAGTTTCAGATGGACACTTAGTAAATGGTGAATCAATATCTTATGATAATGTGACATTCTCTTATCCAAATAGAAAAGAAAAGATTTTTGATAATACATCAGTTCATATAAAAAGAGGGGATAAGATAGCCCTTATAGGAGAAAGTGGAATTGGTAAGAGTACATTTGTTAAGCTTATAATGAGATTTTGGGATGTAAATGAAGGTAAAATTAACTTAGATAATAAAAATATTAAAGAAGTTAATACTGCATCTCTTAGAAATAGTCAAACTTTAGTTAGTCAGGAAACATATTTATTCAATGAAACTATAATGGATAATATAAAGATAGGTAATGCAAATGCAACTAAAGAAGAGGTAATAAAGGCTGCAAAGATGGCCTCTATACATGAGTTTATAGAAACTTTACCTAAAGGATATGATACAAAGGTTGGAGAGCTTGGAGGTAATCTTTCTTCTGGAGAAAAGCAAAGAATAGGATTAGCAAGAGCCTTCTTAAGTAATGGAGATGTTTTAATTTTAGATGAGCCTACAAGTAATTTAGATACATTAAATGAAGGTGAAATACTAAAATCAATAAAAGAGAATTGTGAAGATAAGACAATAGTACTTATTTCACATAGAAAGTCTACAACAGCTGTTTGCAATAAGACTTATAAGCTTGAAAATAGCAAGTTAGTATTAAACTAATTAATTAAAGGCTGTATCATAATGTAATTCTGAATTTTGATACAGTCTTTTATAACAAAAATATATGATAATGATTATCATTAATATATTGAAAAGGAAATTAATATGGGAAGAATAGATAGGGAAAAAAAGATTATAAAACTAATGATAGATATATATTGTCATAAGAAGCATGGTAATAATAAGGGGGAACTATGTGAAGAGTGTGCAGAATTATTAGAATATGCACATAAAAGACTTAGTTTTTGTAAGTTCGGTGAAAATAAATCTACTTGTTCAAGATGTCCAATTCATTGTTACAAAAAGGATATGAAGGAAAAGGTAAAGGAAGTAATGAAGTTTTCTGGGCCAAGACTTATTATTTATAATCCAGTTGAACTTGTTAGACATGCGTTAAATAAATAAGGGATAGATATTAGGAAATATAAAAAGTATTAATTAAAAGGGGAGTAAAACATGAATAAAGTAAAAAAATATTTTTATATAACTTTAGGCTTTATAACACTTGGATTAGGCCTTATAGGAGTAATATTGCCTATATTACCAACAACACCATTTTTATTAGTGACATCATTTTGTTTTGCAAAGGGATCTGAGAGATTTCATAGCTGGTTTACAAACACAAATATTTATAAAAAGCACTTAGAGAGCTTTGTTAAAGAAAGGGCTATGACACTAAAACAAAAAGTTGTATTACTAAGTTTCGTTAATTTTATGTTAGCTTTTCCTTTAATATTAGTTGATGTATTACCTATGAGAATAACTATTATAGTATTAATAATAATTAAATTATATTATTTTATATTTAGAGTTAAGACAATTACTCCAGAAGAAAAGAGAGCCATGGAAACTGCCAGAAGAGAAATGGCTTAATGAAAATTATTAATTTACAAAAGAGAAATTAGGAGGAAATTATAATGGAAAGAATATCATCTATGTTTTTTTGTTTATCATTAATAGTTTATTATGTATTAAAATTATTAAAGGTAAAAAGGAAAGTGTATCTAAAAACACATATAATTTTAGGAGCTATCTCAGTAGTAGCAATGATAGGAGAATTAATTAATAGAATTGGACAAGAAGGACTTATAAAGTATATAGGTTTTTCAGTTATTATGATAGCTATTGCAATAACTGGAATGATAATGAAGAAAAATTATAAGCTTTATAGGAAGCTTCATATTATATTCACTATAGGATTTTTTGTATATTTACCTATAGCTATTAAATTTTTATAATTAATTATATAAAATATAATAAGTTATTGTAGGCTTTACTAACTAAGTAAAGTCTTTTTTTTATGTTTGTGATTTATATATTAGAAATTTGGTAATGCTTATTTAATGAGGTGTTGCCAAGGTGGATAGTATGAATAATAAGGGCTTTAATAACCCATTACCATATATATTTATTGTGTTTATATTATCATATTTCAGTTATGAAATATATAGCAAAAATATTATTCTGGCAAGTTTTTATGTTGTCAGTTTTTTTATTTTTATAATGTATTTTAAAGGTAAGTATATAATGTTCATATTAGTTTTATTTTTTGTTGCAGCATTAAATAATACTATATGTTTTTATAAGTATACTCCAAAAGAAGTTGAAGAGGTAAGAATAACTGAAGTTAAAAATTATTATGGGAAAGGAGAAGTTAATGGAAGAATAGTTAGCTTATCCAATATTAATGAAAATATAGAAGTAGGAAATAAAATATTAGTTAAAGGTAAATTTACTGAAAATAAGAATATAAGCAATGGAGTAATTGGAGATTATAAAATAGAAGATTATAAAGTTTTAAAATCTGATTTTATTGATAAGCTTTATAAAAGAAGAAAATATGTATTTGAAAGTATTGAAAGTAAGTTAGGGAAAAGAAAAGCCGCGTTAATAACATCTGTATCATTTGGATATAAAAGTGAATTAAATGAGGATCATAAGGAGTTGATGAAGAATTTAGGAATATCCCATGTTATTTCAATTTCAGGTTTACATTTAGTTTTAGTATATAGTGTATTACGCAGGATCTTAGGTGTAAAATTAAGTTTGGTATTAGCATTAGTATATGTGTTGTTTTCAGGGGCATCAGCGCCGGCTGTAAGGGCATATATAATGATAGTTATACTAAACTTTGGGAAGATAGTTAAACGTAATTATAATCCCTTAGCTGCATTATCTTTAGCAGGAATAATATTGCTATTAATTAAGCCCTATTATATTTATAATCTTGGATATGTACTTTCATTTTTAGCTACCTTAGGAATAATATTATTTAATAAAGATTTAAATAAAAAATTATATAAATTACCTAATTCTATTAGAAATACTATTGCAATTTCATTAAGTGCACAAATATTAACATTACCTATTATAATATTATATTTCAATGAGGTATCATTGAATTTTATAGTAGGAAATATCATTGTAATTCCTTTTATAAATGTTTTAGTTGTTTTAGGAAATATATTAATATTCATAGTAGAGATTTCAAGTGTCTTTAATTACATTATGTATATATGCCATTATATAATTAAATATATTGATATAATTATGTATAAAATAGATAATATGTCATTTGATTTGATATATTTTCATTATACTGTAGCGTATTTTTATATATCTTTATTAATAACATATTATTTTTATAAAAAAGGATTTAAAAGATTTATATATTACCCTTTAATTATATTTTTCTATATACTAGTATTAATATATTCACCATTGCCTAAAATAAGGTATTATAACGAAGGAGGACTTTTAATAAGCTATAAGGGAGATAGAGTACTTATTCAAACAAAAGATGAAATTGATGAGGAAAAGCTTATGGCAGTTTCTTTAGCAAGCAATATATCTGAAGATTTTAATGAAATTACTATTGGAGAAGAAATCAAGGTAAAAAGATATGGTGAAAATTACATTTTACAGACAATAAATAATAAATATTTACTATTCGTAAATTATGAAAATTTAAATAACGAATATGATATAATAGATTTCAGAAAAGGTGATATAAAAGAAATTGTAGTTTTTAATGGTGAGATAATAAACAATTAGTTAGGAGTGGCAGTAGACATTGATTAATATAGATATACTAGATGGAGAAATAAAGAAAAATGATATATCAAATGGATATATATTTTGTGGCTTAGATGAAGAGCTTATAAAAATAAGTGTTAATTCTATAATAAATAAGGTTGTTGAAAAAGACTTTTTAGATTTAAATCTTATAAAGCTAGATGGACTAACAACTACCTTTGATGATATAGAAAATGCTTGTGAAACATTACCTTTTTTTGGAGAAAGAAAGGTTGTGGTAGTATATAGAGCTAATTTCTTAAAGGAAAAGCCAGATAAAGATGGAGCCAAAACTTATACTGAAATTTTGAAATATATTAAAGATTTACCATCTCATACAGTTCTTATTATGTATTATTTATTTAATGATAAGAGAGATACACCTAAGAAAAATAAAAAGCTAACAACTCTTGATAAGTATGTTAAAGTAGTTCACTGTGATAAGTTAAAGAAAGATAGATATTATAAGAAGGTTGATGATTTATTTAAGGAGAAAGGTAGAACTATAGGAAAGATACAGTTAAGATATTTTGCAGATAAGGTACAAAATAATTTTGATATTATAAAAAGAGAAGTTGATAAGCTAGATTGTTATGCTATTGGAAGAGAAATAACTAAGGAAGATATTGATAAATTAATTCAAAATAAAAGTGAGGATGATATATTTGACCTTGTAGAATATATTTCTATTAGAAAGGTTGAAAAAGCTTTAGATTTATTAGATGAATTATTGTTTAAAGCAGATCAACATATGTTAATAATATCTTCTATAGGAAATCATTTTAGAAGATTACATGAAATTAAAGTGTACCTATTACAAGGAAAAAAGTTAGATTTCTTTATGTCTAAATATAGATTACCTCAATTTGTTTGTGAAAAATTAATGAATCAAGCATCTAAATTTACTGTGAAACAATTAAGTGAACTTATTAGAGTTTGTGTAGATACTGAATTAAAATTAAAGTCTTCTGTTTCAGAAAAACAAATGGAAATGGAACTTATGTTATTTAAAACATTTATGGTTAAATAAATATATTTTTAAATAAATTTTAATTGAATAAAAGTTGTTAAAAAAATACATAATATTTCATAATTAAAAAAGTGTAAAATAATAGCCGGTGAAAAATCACCGGCTTCTTATTTTATTACGCCATAGCGTTTAATTTTGCAGCTAATCTTGATTTCTTTCTAGCAGCCGTGTTTTGGTGAACTACACCTTTTTGAGCAGCCATGTCTAAAGACTTAGTAGCTTTAACGAATAAAGCTTTAGCTTCTTCAGCATTGTTAGCAGCTACAGCAGCTTCAAACTTCTTTATAGCAGTTTTTAAAGCTGATTTAACCATTTTGTTTTGTAAAGTTTTCTTTTCAGTAACTTTAATTCTTTTTTGTGCTGATTTAATATTTGCCATTCAATTCACCCCCTTGATATTTTATAGGGCCTCTGCAGTTTTTTGGGGAAATCTGCGTACGAGTTCATTTTCAACAAATCATATTATAACACCTAAAGTTTTTAAGTTCAAGTATGAAATTAAAACTTATTTGGGAAAATAAATTTGATGGGTAATAAATTTTAGGAGGAATATTATGATAAGTGTTAGAACAGACCTTGCAATTGAAGCAAAACAGGCATATACAGAGGAAAATAAAAGAGAACTTGATGGAGTTAAAGTTGATGAAGAAATGGAAGGCGAGGTTAAAATTACTACTGTAACTATTGAAAGTGATGAGGCTGGAAAAGAACTTGGTAAACCAAAGGGCCATTATATAACCATAGATTTTCCAGAATTTACTCCTTATGATGGCGAATCAATGGATGAATTGTCATTAGTTGTAGGAAGAGTTATGAAAAAACTTGTAGATATTTCTGAAGATAAACTTGTATTAGTTGTAGGTCTTGGAAATTGGAACGTTACACCAGATGCACTTGGACCAAAGGTAGCAGAGAAAATTATGATAACAAGACATTTAAAAGAAGTAATGCCAGATGCAATAGATGATTCTGTAAGGCCAGTATGTGCAATAGCACCAGGAGTTTTAGGAATTACAGGTATAGAGACTGGGGAAGTTATAAAATCATTAGTTGATAGAATCAAGCCTGATTTAGTAATATGTGTTGATGCCTTAGGATCTAGAAAATTAGAAAGGGTAAATAGAACTATTCAAATTGGAGATACAGGAATTTCACCAGGTGCTGGAGTTGGAAATCATAGAATGCAAATAAATGAAAAAAGTTTAGGTGTTAAAGTATTAGCTGTAGGAGTACCAACTGTTGTTGATGCTGCCACAATAGCAAATGATACTATGGATTTGTTATTAGATGATTTATGTAGTAAGGCGCAACAAGGAAAAGATTTTTATAATATGTTAAAGAGTGTAGATAGAAATGAAAAGAATATGCTTATTAGAGAAATATTAAATCCCTCATTTGGAGATTTAATGGTTACGCCGAAGGACGTTGATACAGTTATTGAATCCTTATCAAAAATAATAGCAAATGGAATTAACATTGCAGTTCAACCAAATATGGACATGGAAGAGATAAATAAATTTATGAATTAAAATTATTTATTAATAATTATGTAAAACCTCCCATATATTTATAAAGAGTGAGGAGGTATATAAAATGCAGTGGATTAATGGAAGTGATAATGTTAAGAGAAAAAGAAATGGTATTAGCATGGGATATATAGTTTTATTGGCTCTTATGATTATATTTTTTATAAGAGCTGGTAGTGTTCTTAATAGTTATAGAGAGCGTGGCGGATTGGCATATGTACAATTGCTTAATTACTCAATGCCAGTAGTTGAAACACAAATATATGATAGTACAGCATATAGAGAAAATAAAGTTACTATTAAAAGAGTTATAATTGAAGCTTTAGGACTAAATAAAATAACTACTTATGGAATAATAGGTAATGAAGTATCTTTTTTTAGCAATATAAATAAAGTTAATAGCAATGGAAATTTAGATAATAGCTCTAAATCAGCTTTTAATTTATTTGAGCCCTATGTTGTTAAAGAAGAAAGTATTGCTAGGGTTACAGAGGAAGATTTAGCAGAACTTAATAAGACTAGTGCTGCTTATGATCCTTCACTTAAGAAAACCTTAGATGCTTCAAACGTAGAAATATTAATTTATCATACTCATACTCATGAAGGTTATGCAGAGGCAGGCTCCGATACAGATCAGGAGGATTTTAGTGTTGTTGGTGTAGGTGATGTATTGGCACAAGAGTTGGAAGAAGGATATGGGATATCAGTAATTCATGATAAAACCATCCATGATACTAGCCCTTATAATCAATCATATTATAGATCAGAACCTACAGTACAAAGTTATTTAAATCAATTTCCTAACTTAAAATTAGTAATAGATTTGCATAGAAATAGTGGTCCTAGTAAGGATAGAACTACGGTAGAAATTAATGGGCAAAGCTTAACAAGAATTATGTTTGTTACCTCAAAGGCTTCACCATATTATACGGAAATGATGGAAGCAGTAACATATATGATTTCTACCTCTGAAGAGCTTTTTCCTGGATTGCTTGCAGATGGAAATAATGGACTCGGTCTTTATGAATATAATCGTGGATCAAATAATTTTAATCAAGATTTAAGTCCTGCATGTATATTGACAGAGTTTGGAACAGATCTAAATACAGCACAAGAAGCAAAATTAAGTGCAAAATATTTAGCGAGGTTAATTGCAGAATATTTAAATGGTAAAGAATAATTGAATAAAAGTTTGAAAAGTGAGCATCCTTATAGCTAATAAGTAAGGAGCTCATTTTTTATTGCTATACTATCTTATAAATTGAGTTAAGGAGGAGATTTTAGGTTGAAAATCGTTAAAAGTTTTTTTATACCTATATTTGCAGTAATTTTACTTATTATAGGCTTTGTAAAGATAAATATAATAAATACAGAATCTTTATCACCATTAGGAAATACTGATGATAATTTTAAAGTTGTAAGTGAGGAATTCGGAGAAGATTTTCAGGAATTCATTAAAGATAATAGTATGATAAAAATTTATGTTGGAGAAAAAAATGATGGTTTGGCAACTGTAAAGATATATAATAAGAAAATTAAATTAACCAGTGATAATTTATTTATAAATACTATAAAAACGGTTGGGGAATATATAGGCAGTACTTTTGCAAATATAAAGGATAAAATAAATAAAAGTACAAAAACTAATAGTGAATATAATGAAAATAGTGAAGTAAAAGATGAAGATAACAAGAGTGATTTTGATAAAAGTGTAGATGATTTTATAGAAAATATTAATAATTAATAAATTACTGGTAATCTTAATGTGATTTCCATGTTAATATCCTTGACACTTACTCTATACTCTATGTTATAATTTAGCTTGATTTAACAATATGGGGGTGAAGAAGCTGCTTAATAAAAAGCAGTTAAGATATATGCAAAGTAATAGACAATCAAAGATTAGAAACTTTTCAATCGTAGCACATATAGACCACGGTAAGTCAACCCTAGCGGATAGATTATTAGAAATTACAGGGACTCTTACGCAAAGAGAAATGGAAGAGCAAGTTCTTGATAATATGGAAATCGAAAAAGAAAGAGGTATAACAATTAAGTCTCAGGCTGCTAGATTAATATATAGACGCCCAGATGGAGAAGAATACATATTAAACTTAATTGATACACCAGGACACGTAGACTTTACATATGAAGTGTCAAGAAGTTTAGCAGCTTGCGAAGGTGCAGTATTAGTAGTTGATGCTACACAAGGTATTCAAGCTCAAACTTTAGCAAATTGTTATTTAGCATTAGATAACGATTTAGAAATTGCTCCAGTAATTAATAAAGTAGATTTAGCTTCTGCAAGACCAGATGAAGTAAAACAAGAAATTGAAGATGTTATAGGTATAGAGGCTGAAGATGCACCTATGATATCAGCTAAGACTGGATTAAATGTTGAGCAAGTTTTAGAAACAATAGTTGAAAAAGTTCCTGCTCCAAATGGAGATGAAGAAGCTCCATTAAAAGCTTTAATATTTGATTCTTACTATGATAGTTATAAAGGTGTTGTTTGCTATGTAAGAATTAAAGATGGTATTGTTAAGCCAGGAACTAAAATTAAACTTATGGCAACTAATAAAGTTTATGATGTAACAGAAGTTGGAGTTTTCACACCAAAATTAATGCCTATAAGTGAATTAAGAGCTGGTGATGTTGGATATATAACTGCATCTATAAAAAATGTTGCAGATGCTAGAGTTGGTGATACTATAACAGAAGCAGATAGACCAACAGCAGAAGCACTTCCAGGATATAAAAAGGCAGTACCAATGGTTTATTCAGGTATTTACCCAGTTGATGGAGCTAAGTATGATGAATTAAAGGAAGCATTAGAGAAATTACAAATAAATGATGCAGCTTTAGATTTTGAACCAGAAACATCTATAGCTTTAGGATTTGGTTTCAGATGTGGATTCTTAGGATTACTTCATATGGAAATAATTCAAGAAAGAATAGAAAGAGAATTTAATTTAGATATTATAACAACAGCTCCTTCCGTTGTTTATAAAGTAACAAAGACTAATGGAGAAGTTTTAGATTTAACAAATCCAACAAATTTACCAGAAGCAACAGAAATAGATTATATGGAAGAGCCAGTTGTTAAGGCTTCTATTATTTCACCAACTGATTATGTTGGGGCTATAATGGATTTATGTCAAGAAAGAAGAGGAACATTCATAGATATGGAATATCTAGAAACTACAAGAGTTTGTATTAACTATGATATGCCATTAAATGAAATTGTATATGACTTCTTTGATACTTTAAAATCAAGAACAAGAGGATATGCATCTTTTGATTATGAATTTAAAGGATATACTAAGACTGAACTTGTTAAGCTTGATATATTATTAAATGGAGATGTAGTTGATGCTTTATCAATGATAGTTCCTAAAGAAAGAGCTTATCATAAAGGAAGAGGAATTGCTGAAAAGCTTAAGGAAATTATTCCAAGACAAATGTTCGAAGTTCCAATTCAAGCAGCAGTAGGATCTAAGGTTATAGCTAGAGAAACAGTTAAGGCTATGAGAAAAGACGTACTTGCTAAGTGTTACGGTGGAGATATTTCAAGAAAGAAGAAGCTTCTTGAAAAGCAAAAAGAAGGTAAGAAGAGAATGAGACAAGTGGGATCTGTAGAAGTACCACAAGAAGCATTCATGGCTGTTCTTAAAGTAGACTAATAAAAAGACATTGCTTTTGCAATGTCTTTTTTCATAATTAAAAAATAGATTTGGAGGAAAAATAATGAAGGAAATTAGTTTATATATACATATACCATTTTGTAAGCAAAGATGTTTTTATTGTGATTTTCCAACATTCGCAGGAAAAGAAAGATTTAGAGAGGATTATATTGAGGCTTTAGTTAAGGAAATAGAAGATAAATGTTCTAATTATTTAATAAAAACTATTTTTATTGGAGGTGGAACACCTTCATATCTTGAAGAAAATGAACTTGAAAAACTTCTTATAGCAGTTTCTAAGTTAAATTTATCAGATAAGTTAGAATACTCTATGGAGTGTAATCCAGGGACAGTAAATGAAGAAAAATTAAAAGTAATGAAGAAATATGGAATAAATAGAATAAGCTTTGGCCTTCAATCTTGCAATGATCAGTTATTAAAAAAAATCGGTCGTATACATACATTTGAAGAGTTTTTAGAAAACTATAATTTAGCAAGAAAGATAGGATTTAATAATATAAATGTAGACTTAATGTATGGTCTTCCTAATTTAACTATACAAGATTGGAAGAATACTTTGGAAAAGATATGTGAATTAAATCCGGAACATATTTCAGCATACAGTCTCATAATTGAAGAAGGAACAGCTTTTTATAAATTGTATGAAAAAGATAAGCTTGATCTTCCAAATGAAGATGATGAGAGAGTAATGGATAAATTAACTAAGGATATATTAAAAGCTAATGGATATCACCAATATGAAATATCTAATTTTGCTCTAAATGGAAAAGAGTGCGAGCATAATAAGGTTTATTGGTCCTTAGATGAATATATTGGGGTTGGAAGTGCAAGTAGTTCATATATTGATGGATATAGATTAGTAAATACAAGCGATATAAATGATTATATAAAAAAGATAAATGACAATGTAAGTGTAGTAATAGATAAATACGAAAATTCGAGTGAAGATGAAATTGAGGAATTTATTTTTATGGGGTTAAGAATGGTTTCTGGTATAGATTTATTAAAGTTTAATAAAAAATTTGGTGTAGATATAAATAGTATATATAAGAAAGTCATTGAGAAAAATATAAAAGATGGCCTACTTGTTGTTGAGAAAAATAAAATGTTTTTAACAGCTAAAGGGATGGAGTTATCAAATAGTGTAATGTCAGATTTTATATTAGATAAATCGTAAAAATGAAAAGTGAAGTAAGAAGGAGAAATTCAAAGATGGAAAGAGATAATGGTGAAAGAATCAAATTATATAAAAAAATAGTTGAAAATTTAAAGAAATATGAAATTGACAAAAAAACCAAATAAGAATATATTGATAATGTAGTCATTAGCACTCAACCTTAATGAGTGCTAACAATAGGGGTGATAAAATGGCTATTGATGAAAGAAAAATAAGAATACTTCAAGCCATTATTAATGACTATATAGTAACAGGAGAGCCTGTTGGTTCAAGAACAATAGCTAAGAAGTATGATTTGGGTGTGGGATCTGCAACTATAAGAAATGAAATGGCAGATTTAGAGGAAATGGGATATTTAGAACAGCCTCACACATCAGCAGGTAGAATCCCATCTAGTAAGGGATATAGATTGTATGTTGATAAGTTAATGGAAACACCAAAGCTAAGTAAAGATGAAGAGCTAAGGATTAAAGAGTATTTAATTAATTCAGCTATGCATGAAGTTGATACAATCTTAAAAGAAGCTTGTGTTTTATTATCTGAATTAACAAATTTAACTTGTATAGTTCAGACACCTTCTATGAAAAGAAGTTATATAAGATCACTACAATTAATAAAAATAGATGAATTAAATTTAATTGCTGTAATAGTTACAGATAGTGGTGTTATAAAAAATCATAGAATTAAGGTTAATGTTGTACCAAGTAATGAAGAACTTATTAGAATTAATGAAGTATTAAATTCTAAGCTTAAAAATTTAACAATTGAAGCCATTAATTTAGAAGTTATTAATGAGCTTAAAAATGACTTGGTTGGGTTTGATGATTTATTTAATGCAATGCTTCCAGCTTTATATGAAAGTTTAAATAATAGTTCAAAATCAGACTTTGTTGTTGAAGGCACGACTAATCTTTTCAATTATCCAGAGTATAATGATATTGAAAAAGCTAAAGAGGTACTTCAATTAATAAGTAATAAGGATTGTGTAATAGAACTACTTGAGAATAGTGGTGATATATCAATTAAAATTGGTGATGAAAATTATATTCCGGAAGCTAAGGATTGTTCAGTAATAACTGCAGAGTATTCTTTAGGAGGAAGACCTATTGGAAGTATTGGACTTATTGGTCCACAGAGAATTAATTATTCAAAAGTTGTTTCTATAATGGCACAGGTTATGAAAGAATTAAATAAAAGTCTTAAGGACCAAGAGTATTGAATAAAGAGAGATGAGGTGTAAAGATGGAAGAAAACAAAGAGTTAAAAGATGAAGAGATAGTAGAAGAAACTAACACAGTTGAAGATAATACAGAAGCTACAGAAAATGAAGAAGTAGAAGAAATAATGGAAGAGTATTCTGAAACTGATGATTTATCAATGATAAGAAAGTTAAAGGATGAAAATAAAAAACTTTCTAATGAATTGGAGGCTTTAAAAGATAGATTACTTAGATTAACTGCTGAGTATGATAACTATAGAAAAAGAACAGCAAAAGAAAAAGAAGGCATTTACACAGATGCATGCACAGATGTATTAAAAGAAGTGCTTCCTGTAGCAGATAACTTAGAAAGAGCTTTAGCTGTAGATGGAAATGTAGAAGATCTTAAAAAGGGTGTTGAGATGACAATAAAAGGATTCTTAAACTCTTTAGAGAAATTAGGTGTTGAAGAAATTGACACAACTAATGGTTTTGATCCAAATTTACATCAAGCAATATCTGTTGTTGAAGATGCAAATTTAAATAGCAACGATGTTGCTCAAGTATACCAAAAGGGATACAAAAAAGGCGAAAAAGTAATCAGATATTCAATGGTTACAGTAGCAAAATAGTAAATAAGGAAAATATTTAAATAGATATTTAAATTTCGAGGAGGAAAAAATTATGGGAAAAATTATAGGTATTGATTTAGGTACAACAAATTCATGTGTAGCTGTTATGGAAGGTGGAGAACCAGTAGTTATCACTAACTCAGAAGGTGCTAGAACTACTCCATCAGTAGTTTCATTCCAAGCTAACGGAGAAAGATTAGTAG
>OOCW01000609.1_pt1 | contig 32949 bp, 26 predicted proteins | sample 1671201 | NCBI WGS metagenome assembly OOCW01 (sample SAMN06348132, study PRJEB24527) | human gut metagenome | biome: human gut; feature: ankylosing spondylitis patient; material: feces | host: Homo sapiens | place: China | collected 2015-10
TTTCGGATGCCAGCTGCGCATACTCGGCTTCCAGCTTTTTCGGGCTGGGCAGCTTTGTGATGTTGTCTGCCTTGAAATAGGCTGCTGCCGCCCGGTATGCTGTCAGCTCTGCACGGTGCTGCTCCTCAAAGGCTGCGGGTCGCTTGGCGGTCTTTAACTGCTGTGTGATGTTCTTGGTGCTGGTGTAGGCTGCGACCTGATAGCGCAGCTCTTTGTTGGCCTTCATGCGACCTTCGAGGTCTTTCACCACTGCCAGCGAATCGTGATACTTGGTTTCCAGTTCGGCGATGCGCTGGTTCAAGGCATATTCAAAGTGTTTTATGCCATGTGGAGACACCGGAATAAATGTCTTCCGGAATGATAACGTCGGGCTCGTCGGCACTGGCGGTCTGGATCCGGGCGATATGCGCACGGCACACCTCCTCAGCGATGTTGCGGGTCGTCCGGGCATTGGAGAATTGCGGAATCTTAGTGATACCGGCGAGAAGCTCCCGAGCTGCGTCCAGACAGCTCTCTGCGAGGGGAATGTTTTTCTGTTTCAGTTGCAGCAGGAGGATCTGTGCACATTCTTCATCGCTGAAACTGCGGAAATGCACCTTCGTGAAGCGGTCGTGCAGGCCGACGTTACTTTCCATGAACCGGTTCATATCGGCATCATACCCGGCCAGAATCATCACTGTATCCTTGCGGTTTTCCTCAGCAAATGTCAACAAGTACTCTACGGCCTCTTTTTTGTAAGAATCGCCGGGGCTGTTAGCATCATAGGCAAGGGCGTAGGCTTCGTCGATGAAGATGACGCCGCCGCGCCCGCGGGCCAATGCATCCTTTGTTTTGAGCGCAGTCTGCCCTATAAAGCCGGCGATGAGATCGTTGGCCTTATAGCTGCAGAAACGGGAGGTGGAGACAAGCCCGAGGGCGTAGAATGCCTTGCCTAAAATCTTGGCAGCAGATGTTTTGCCAGTTCCGGGTGCACCCACAAAAACAGGATGTTCCAGTAAAAAGGAAAAGTCCGGATTGCGTTCTTTTTTATATTGGACGGAGCGATAAATAGCTTTGATCCAGTTGCGGATCTCGCTCATGCCGTACAAGTTGTCGAATTCCTGCATGGCTTCCTCAAAGGTGATTTGATGGCTCTGGGAGGCAATCAGCTGGGAGTAAGCTTCCGGGATATCTTGCGGCTCGAGCCAATGGACACTTTCTTGGGTGAACTGCTCTTCACAACAGCGGCCATAATAAGCGTTTTCCATTTCGGTACAAAGCCGCACCACTGCGCGGGCGTTGGAAAAGTCCGGTGTGGACTCTCTGGTATCGTACCAGTTCTTGAAGAGGATACGCAATGCAGCTTCGGTGTTGCTTTTGCAGACATAACTGGCTGCGTCTGCCTTGCTCTTGAAAATAGCCATCATCTGGTCGGTGGTATAATCCGGCAGATAATGGACGATACAACGCTCTTTCAGGCTGGAATCCATTTTCCAAAAGTTTTCCTCTTGACTGCGCTGGACGGCAAACACGCAGGTGAGCCGATGATCTTCGGTCATGGGATTGAGCAGGGCAGCAATGCTCTGCGCGCTGCACCGGTGGGCTTCGTCGATGAACAGAAGAGTGTTCTGCCGGACGGCCTGCTCGGCGGCCTCCTGCAGCTGGTCGGGGCGAATGGAGGAGGCGTTCGTGACCTCGATGGGATCACTGCGGCTGAGGAGATTAGCCGTGTACAGAGCGCGGCAGAGCAATTTGGCCAGCTGGGTCTTGCCGGTGCCGGGGTTCCCCACCAGAACGATGTGCTCTATCCGGCCGTCATTGGTCCCTTCAGCACGAAGACGTTTGCGGTAATTCAGATAACGGTCCAGAATGGGCAGGCCGGTTTCGTCCAGCCCGGGAAAGTGCCCGAACTCTTTGCGGACAGAGTCCATGGTAATGGTTTCCAATCGGCTGGCCCATTTGCCGAAATCTTCGCGCTGAATGGTGTGGCTGCCGCGCTTTACGGCAGAAGGGAGGAGCTGCCCTTCGATGAGTTCTTTCTCCACAAATCTTGCGTTGCCGAAGTGCTGGTCGCGGGACTGATATATGTTCTCCATCAATGTCTGAATGGAAGAATCGGGCATGGCGGGATCAAGGGAGTAACCAGTTTTTGCCAGAGCAGAATTAAAAATCTGGTGCAGGACATCCGGCGAATAGTCCGGAATGGTGAGAACATTCTGCTCGGTAATGCGGCTCTTCAGGCCGGGATTCATCTGGAAGAGACCCTGAATGCCGTCTGTGCTTTCTCCTTTGGAAGAAGAATAACCAGAGAAAATAAACAGGACATGGCGGGTGTCGTCGGTCATAAAATTAACAAGGGCGTCGATCGCTTCCTGATTGAAGATATTGCCGCTGCCGCTGTTGCTGCTGTGGTTACGGCAAAGGGTGTAGGCTTCGTCGATGTGCAGAATGCCGCCTTCGGCTTTTTCGACCATCTGGTCTACTTTGATGGCCGTGCCGCCGATCACATCGCTGATGAGGTCGCTGGCCTTGGCCGTGACAACGTGACCAATGGGAAGAAGGCCCGCATCATGGGCGATGCGGCCGATAAGATGGACAGAAGTTGTTTTACCGGTCCCGGGGTTTCCGGCGAGGAAGATACCGGGCAGATGCGGACAGGTGGGCCAGACTGTGGAGCCGGATCCTTCGAAACGCTCGGTCATCAGGCCGTGGGGTTCAGACGATGCCGGAGAAGCTTCGACGGGTTTCAGAATGCGGTGCAGCTCAGCGGTGACGCTCTCCCATCCGGCGCGGTGCTCGAGGACATACCATGGGTCAAACGCAAGCTTGCGAAGATCCTGACCAAGGAGCATGCTCAGAAAAGCATCGTCGAAGATGCGGGAAGCACCGGGCTGGTCCAGCTGCTGGCAGATGCGGCTGTCCAGCGCACGCAGCGTAAGAGCGGAACCACTCTCGTGGTCAGAGGCTGCTTGGCGCTGGGCATAGAGCAGCTTGTCGGCGGCGGCGCGGACGCCATCGGGGAATGTTAAACCGTTCAGCAGCTGGCGACGACGCAGCAGATGGATGGTTTCATCAATGCCAAAGGAGCGGATGGAAAAAACTGCGTTGGCTTTTGGCACAAAGCGGTTCTCGCCGCAGCTTTCGAAGAAAAAGTCGAACCAGCTGCGGGTCTTTAAAAGCCCCGCAAATTCACAGCTCATGGGCTGTTTCTGCAAAAAGATCAGCAGGTTGTCCCCCCTCCATTTGTCATGCTGCAGAGAACTATAACGCGAGACGGAAGGATCACTTGCCATGAAGGCGTGGAGATCGGTAAAGACCACCGCAGTGCGATACGTGGTATTGCGCATAAAGCTGTCGCATTCGGCATAGAGGGTCTCTGGGGTCAGATTCTTCTGCTGGTAGATAAGCTTTTTTTCGGGGCTTTCCGGTGTGCTGGCCGGAGCCTGTGCCGGGGTCTTACCAGAAGGAGCAGGCTTGCGGGGGCGGCCAAAGCGGGGCATTCCTTCGGCGGGTGCTGCCGGCGCAGCGGCCGGAGCGGTCTCGTTGCCGGGGATGCTGTAACGGGCAGACTGGTCGTCATAGACATATTTGCCAAGAGCAAGGCCGGGGTCGAAATAGACCACATTGTCAAAACCTGCCTGACGCAGGAAATCCGTCAATGCAACATAGAATTCACGGGGACAGAGGTCGCGGGGAATGATGATGTCGCGGACATCACTGCACTGCAGCAGGATAACATTGCTGCCGCTGCCGCGCTGAAGAGCATCACTGAAACGGCTCATAGACAAGTTTCACTCCTTTCCAAAGGCTTCACTGGCTGACGGCATGCAGGTCTGCAGCCTGAGCAGCGGAGGAAGAAACGCCGCTGTTAGAACAGCTTGCGCGGCAAGGCACACGAAGTGCACCGCTCTGGTTCAGCGCCGCAACCAGATTATTACGCAGGGTGTCCTGTGCATGAGCACTCATGGGGGTGCCTGCCTGACGGCCGAAATTGTGTACGTTCAGGGCCACACCATGGTCGTCAGGGATAAGTTCCACAGTTACCTTTTCACCGGTGAGCGCTTTCTCGAAGTTGATATGCAGGGGTTGGCCTTCCAGACGATGCTTATAGGCATAGCCGGTACAGGTGTAGCCCTGCTGGAACATGGCACTTTGTACGAGTTCGCCGGAATCGTTTTCGCTGTAGGCATAGATCATCTGCCGTGCAGCCGTGCGTGTGGCACAATCGACATCCTGCAGCAGCTCACTGACATCGGCGCGGGCTTTGGCCAGCTCTGCAGAGCTGGCGCTTTCCAACGCATGTTCCTGCTGCTGCAGACAGGTTTTCAGTGCGGCGAAAACATCCGGCACAAAGCGAGTGAGGTCTTCGTTGTATTCGACACCTTGATACGGCACGGTGCAGTTCTCAAGCGCATGGATGCGCGCCTGACCAGTCCGCACCATGGTGTGGATGGCAGTGCGCAGGAAGTCATCTTTCGCCTGCTGGACCAGTGCTTTTTCAAGCTGGGTGTAAACGTCTAAAGCCACTGCAGAAGCCAAACTGTGGGCATTTTCATACAGACCGCCATTGAAGTACTCCACAGCGCGGTGGTAGTCCTCTGCAGCAGGGGAGCGGCCAAACTCAACTTCAAAGCTCTGGATGGCGATGCGGGCTGTGTCCAGCTGCTCCTGCGCAAGACGGCGGGTCTGGGCGTCATCACCTGCAAGGGTGCTGTGCAGGCGGCTCAGGTCTGCCTTGCGGGCTTCCAGCTGCGTGCGGGTCTCCTGAAACGATGCGTGCAGGTCGGCACTGTACTGGGCCAGCAGGGCGTCATTCTGGGTGCTCCATTTATGGGAAAGCGCCTCGGCTTTTGCCTGAGCAGTACGCTGCAGGCTGGCGGCATTTTCGGCGGTGGCCTTGCCGGAAGCGTGTAGTTCACGGGCGGCCTTCTGCGCGGCCTGCGCGATGTTTTGGCTGAGCGCGTCGGCAGCGGCACGCTGACGGCTCTGCAGAGCCGTATAGCGGCTTTGAAGCGCGCGGATGGCCTGCTGGTCTTCGGCGCTTTGGCGGGCGAGACGGGCCTGTTGTTCGCGCTGGCGGCTGGCCTGTTCAGCGGCGGCCTTGCGGCTGGCGTCAGCTGCAGTCTGTGCAACGACCGAAACGGCAGCTGCAGCACCGGCAACGGCGAGACCGGCAATAACGATGGGGGCGGCGAAGAAGAAGGCACCGGCAATGGCGAGAGGGATAAAGCTGTCTGCACTCATAAGAAACTCCTCTTTTATAAATCAGATGATGTCGGAACTGTATTTATTGACGGCCTGATCATCGTTGACCGTGGCAGTGAGCTGTTCGGCGGTCTGCAGTGTCATGGGGCGATCCGGCTGCAGCGGCAGCGGGTCAGCCCGCTGGGCGGCTGTGACCGGCTGGCCGGTAAGGTTGGAAAGCCTCTTTGCCATCTGTGCGGCGCGCTCCTGCGGGAGAAAACGGGTCTCAAGCTGCAGCAGAAACGCTGCACGCACGGTGGCCGCCTGCCGAAGCGGGATGGCGTAGAGGAAAACGGTGTCATGTTCTGTAGTGCCGGGGTAGCGCTTGGTCATGGTGAGCATGCGTTCTTCCCGGTAGTCGGGCGCACCGCCGGGCGTATGGCACTGCGCGCGAAAAAGGGAAGCTTTTTGGTAGTGAGCATATCCTTCGGAGATGTTGTTGCCGGGACGGCAGGCACCGTAAGTGACTGTCTCGGAAGCAAAACCCTGACTTTTCAGCAGGCCGACCGCAGACTCGAACAGATCGGCGGTATGGTTATAGCTGTCACAGGCAGAGAGCGCGTAGGAGATGCATAAACCGAGCTTGTCGGGCAGAGCGTTCAGCTTCTGGATCTCTTGATCAAGCAGAAGCGTAGGCGATACCGGTTGACTTGCGCATCTTTTGAGCCAGCCGTTGATGCCTGCATCCAGCACGGCACGGTGGCCATCCAACGTGGTGGACAGTTCGGTGTAGAGCTGATCGGACCAATAGCTGGTGTCCTGCTCACTGAGCTGCAGAAGAACGCTGCCGTCCGGGTCGGATAAGCAGCGTGTCTCCTCAGAATGGAGATGCTGCAAAATGACCTCGTAGCTCTGCCGGTAAAGGAGAAAGAGCGCTTCCAGCTCATTCTGACGGGCCTGCGTTTCGCTTGTCAGGCGGGTAACAAAGAGCCGGGCACAGTCGGCCTTGGAGAGGGCCAGAGTGTAGAGCCTGGCTTGCAGCAGGGCCTTGGCTTCCTCGCCGGCTTCGATGTAATGCTGTATGCAATGCGGGAAAAAGACGTCCACTGGCAGTGCGCATGCATCCGCGATCTGCCGCTCCAGACCAGTCAGTGCTTTCTGCGCCTTCTGCCGAAGTGCAAAGTTCCGGGCGTCGGCTTCGGCGATCAGGCGGTCCTGCTCGTTCTGCAGGGCACGGATCTGTTCCGAGAGCTGCTGTTCATAGGCCTCTGCTTTTTCACGAAGGGCTTGGTACTGCTGACGGGAACGCTCGGCTTCGCGGATATAGACATTGCTGAAGCTTTCCTCGATGCGGCGCAGCCGTGCAGCGTAGTCCTGTTGCTGGTCGTTCCGTGCTTTTTCGTACTGCTTTTGAAGCTCGGTGATGGTTCGGCACAAGGCGGCCTGATTGCGGGACTCGTTCTCCTGAATGGTGCGGTTGGCATCTGCGATCTGGCGGCGCAGCTGCTGGATCTCCTGTTGAGGGGATGCCATTGAAACACCCCCCTTTAAGTCACAGACTGAAAGCGGTCTGCGGCCTCCTGAGTGCGCTGCTGGATGAGCGTTTTCAAGGCGGCCTGTATGCGGGCGGTCAGAGATTCCGACTCCTGCAGCAGGGCGTTGACGCCGTCCTTGCCGGTGTAACAGCGCAGAGTGTCCTGATCCAGACCACTGGCGTCCAGAACCGTTTCCAGCTCCTTTTGCAGAGAACGGGCTGCAGCGGCGCGGTCAGCCAGCAGACTGCGGGCTGCTGCGATGTCGGACTGCTTGAGCTGGATCTCCTGCGCAAGCTGACCGCTTTCCTGCTTCAAAGCGGCCAGCTCGGCGGTTAGGCGGGCCAATTCTGCCTGCTGGCGGGTCAGTTGTTCCTGCTGTGCCTGAACCAGAGCTTTTTCCGGCAGAGGAGGACTTTCCTGACCGGGAGGATCAGGCACGCCCGTATCCGGTGTTGTCAGCGGCGCAGGCTCTGTGTCCGGCTGTGCGGGGGCGTCCACGATGGAAAGAAACTCGACCTGAAGGACGCCTTCACGGTCGCTCGTAATGCGCAGAGAAGAAGGGCAGGCGATCGGATAAACTTCAGAGTGAGAACCGTCTGGAAAGCAGAAGACCGCTTCAGTGCTCTCCTGTTTGCCGCGCACTTCGATGCACAGCGGGGGCATCGCGCAGCCGCCATCATAGGCCTGCACAAGAAGATTGGAAGGGTCTTCCTCGTACAGGTCGAGCTGCCAGCAGCAGCGCTGAAAAAGAGGGCGGTCCTGCGCGAGGGCTTCGGGGCCATCGCTGTTTTTCCAGAGAACAGAACAGAAATTGGGCAGTCCGCCGCTGCTTGCCTGCACCTCGCAGTCGTCCATGGCAAGCACAAAAACGGCCGGGCGCGTGGAATGAAGGATCATGGGATCATCTCTCCTTTTGAAAATTTGCGGTGAAGGCTGAGCCACTCTTCTTTGGCGCGTTCAGTGGGGATACCGGTGAGGCTGTAGACGCCGCCGTTTTTCTGGATGGTGGTGCGGCGTTCTGCAGGGACAGAAAAATAGGCGCGGTAGCGGGGTGTTAAGTGGTGGATGACCTGATTAGCTGAACCGCGAAAAGCTTTGCCGTCGTCCAGCTCGGCCCGGTAAGGGCCGTCGATGAGGGTGTCGGTGACGGCCAGCACCCGTTCGACGGCGGGTTCTTTCATAGCCCTGAGTTCACTAAGGGTGAAGCCGGTGTAGACGATGATGCCAAGGCCGTGGCGGTGGAGATGTTCGGTCAGGTCAGCCAGAAAGGCGCTCTGACCAAACGGCTCTCCACCGCTGATAGTAATGCCCTCGGCATCCGGGTGGGCATCCAGCAGACGAGTAAGGGTCTGAAAGCTGAGTTCATACTCGGCGTCGGCATTGTTCCAGTCCGCGGCAATGCAGCCTGGACAGCTGCGGCAACAGCCATGAAACCAGAGCAGCCAGCGGCCCGGCGGCCCCAGCAGGCCGCTGGTATCATAGCTCAGCCGGTCGTAACGCAGGCGGGACATCTGCATTTTAGCGTGCTCCTTTCGAAGCCAAGATGCTCGCTTCCCACGCTTGGCCCCCTCGTCCACAATCGGTGCCAATTTTGTGCCGAATGACTGCCGTCTGCCGGTTCAGCTGGTTACGGCGGTCAAAAAGAAAGCTCTTGATGCTGCGCATGTTCTTCGCAATGGAACAAAGCTGTTCATAATCGCTCTTCTGCAGATGCGCCGGGTCTTTGCGATCGTTCAGGCGTTTGAACAGCGGGTCGATCTCACGGTTCAGGCAGGCTTCTATCTCTTTCCCTTTGGCGTGGCAAAGGTCAGCAGCTGTAAAGCTGCGGAAATAAAGATTGTTATAATATTGAAAACGGTCAGAGCTCAGTTTTTTGTTGCAGGTGAGCATGACGTTGGAGTAGAGCATGTCGGTCTGCTGAAGCAGGTCACTCAGGTCGTCCGCCCAAGTCATGTCGATACTGATTTGCGGGGAAGAAGGCGCACGATGGAAGGCCTTACGGGACACGGTGTTATAATTTTTTGCGGCAGCGATGTATTGCTTGACTTCAGCAGTCGTCTGGAGATGAAGGTCCTCGCGGTCGGTCAGGGTTTTCAGATTCTGGCGAAAGTTCTGTTTGGTGATGGGAGTGCGGGCGGCGCGGTTGATGTGGGTGGGAGCAGCGGGCTTGGAGGTGCTCTTAAGCGGTGCAGAGGGCTTCTGACCGGAAGAAGAGTGGGAAGAACTGCCGGAGGCCATGGCGCAAATGGCGAAGAAAATCACGAAGACAGCAATGATGATGATCATAGTGAACGGCCCTTTCTGTAAAATATGTTGTATTATTCTGCGATGCGGAGCACGCCGTCGCTGCGGGTAAGCAGGCCGGCATCCACAAGGCGCTGCGCTTTGCGCTTGGCAGCACGGGGACTGTGAAGATAGAGCGCACGGCTCAGCTGCCGCAAGGTGATTCCTTCCGGGTGGAGTGCCACGGCGCTGAGCACCTTGGAAAGGCACTTGACCTGACGGCCCACGGCGGGAAGCTCCAGCACGTCGCACCGGAATGCGGGAGGAACGGCCGAGAACATACGGCCGACGAAACGCGTGTCGGCGAGCAGATGGAAGGAAAGGTCGTCTCCGGCACCGCTGCTCTGCATCAGATGGCAGAGCCCTTCCAGATCTTCCTGCATGGCGCCTTTGTGCAGAAAGCAGAACAGCTGCAGCATCAGCTGGACGTGGGGGTCGCAGCCCAGTTCATTTACAAGATGTTCTTCGGCGCCATCACTCATAAGCGCGAAGCCACAAAGTCTGCTTTCGCTCAGATGACCCTGCTGGAGAAAGTAAGGGGTGTCGGGCACCGTTACGAAAGTTGTGAGGTTGGAAGGGCCGTCGTGTTCATAGCGGGAGAGAACACGGCAGGTGCCGGAGCTGTTCAGACCGATAAGAGCGCCGTCACCAACATGGAATAACAGGTAACGGCCATCGTCGGGCACAGCGGCTGCGGCCAGAAGGGTGGAGGAGTATTCTTTGAGGTCGATGCCGCTGGCTGCGGCTTCTGCGGCCAGCTCGTGCAGGACAGCGTGAAGGATGTGCTGTGCTGCATCCTCGGGAGCCATCTTCCAGAGGGCGTCGAAGTGGACAGCCAGATAGCTGGCTGCGGCAGCGCTGGTGATCTGCGCGCCGGTGTCAGCCTTGGAATAGGAGCCTGCTCCGTCGGCAAGGGTGATGGCAGTGCAGCCGCCGGGGCCGATGCGCATGGCAGTGTGATCTTCACAGGGGCGGTGCTGCAGGGTGTGATGCAGGCCGGTCTTGCGGAAGTCGCAGGTTTTATAGTAGGTGAACATGTGCTGCCTCCTTACTGTTCTGCAAAATTTTTATAGTCGCGAAGATCGGTTTCGTTGAGCTCCTCACATGCATTTTTGAACTTAGAGCAGCTTACCAACATAGAACTGGAGAACTTAAAAAAGTCTACAAGAGATTTGGCGTTATCGGCACGCAGAACATGGCGGTCATCCCGCAGACCGGTAAGCTCCTGCATCAATGCGTGGTTGCAGTTGCGGCCGATCTCTACTGCAATGACTACGAGCTTGTTGGCGGCAACCTGCTCTTTGATGTATTTCTTGCTCCAAGTCATAGCGGCTTCTTCCTGATCACGAAGTTCGGGGGTGTACTCGGGCTTGCCGTCCGAGAGAAGGAACAGGATGGGCGCGGTGTATTTAATAACCGGAGAAGCATGGCGGAACTGGTCGATGCGCTGCTCCATTTGGAGCAGCGCGACCTGCAGGGCACAGCCGGTCAAAGTCAAACCTTCGCAGTGAAGGTCGATATCTTTGCCTTTCTTCTCCTGCGCTTTGACTTCAGACATCGGCTGGAGAATGAAGACATCGCTGTTGAATGTAATGATTGAGAGTTCAAGAATGTTGCTGGCAATGGGATCCTTCAGAACATCGTCATAAAATTCACAGATAAGGCGCTTGAGCAGATCCCGGTAGGGGTTCATGGATCCAGATGTGTCGATCACGATGGAGGCGGAACCGCGTTTATTGGTGTTCATCACGTTCACCGGCTGTTTGGTGGCAGCGATATAATTGCGGACGTTGGGGTTTCCCAGAATATTCTTGATCGCCATAAGATTAAAATCCTCCGTATAAATGATATTTTTTAATCAAAAAACGGCAAAATGCTGTTTTTGAAAACCTGCGATAGGGAATCAGACCATGCTGTCCCAGCTTTTGTTCTTTTTTGCCTCAAGCGGCAGTTTCTTGAGAAGCTCGTTGAAATCTGCAAGGCTGCTGCTTTCCTTCGAGATCACTTTTGCTTTGGGCGGCGGTGCCTTTTTGGCACGGGAAGGCAGGTATTTGCCGCTTTCTGCGTCATAAGCAGTAAGAGCGGGCAGATCTTCCTGGTAACGAACCAGAATGTTCAGCCAATAGCTGACGGGCCGACGCTCTTTCTCGTGAAACCATTTGCCTTCGCCGTGGAAGCTTTCCCAGAAGCCTTCCTTCAAGTAATAAGGCAGGTGGGAAATGACGTTATACCATGGACCTCCGCGAATTTTTTCTTCAGCAGGGTGCTTGTCGAACTGAAATGGGTAGATGCCTTTTTCGACATACTCGCGGTCATCCTCACAGTAAATAGAAGAGCTGTAAGGGTGACCACAGGGGGTGAGGATCTTGAAGATAAGGTTTTGCAGAATCCACACGTCATCACATTTCTTTTTGATAAAATCGAACGTACAGCTACGGATATGCTCGGGCGAGAGGTAGTCGGGCAGGCCGACATTGGTGGGAAAGACCTTCTCCTCGAAAGCAACTTGAGCCGAATCAAGGTCGATGAGATACGCATTCTGATCGTTGTCAAACAGGATGTTGCTGGTATTGATGTCGCAGAGGACAATGTTGTTGTAGTGGAGAAAATCCACTAGCTCCGTCAGAGCCACGCTCATGCGGATCTGATCGGCCTTGCTGACGTTTGGGATCAGCGCCGGGAAGGTATCATAGCTATAATCGGCAAAGGGATGTGTGTTGGAGAAGGCCGGCATGATATAGCCGATCCACTCGCGTTGCTCGTTGTACAGCATCTTTTCCGGCCACGCGAGACGGCTCATCAAAGCGGCGTCTACGGCACGCATGGCACCGAGCTTGCGTACCATGATGCGTATCTTCTCTTTTTTCATGACCGAGTTGTTTTTACTTTTGAAGATCTTCGCGCATTTGCCGTCCGGCAGCTGATACACCAGCGCTTCGCCGCCGAGACCGAGACGCTTGCCAAGCTGGACTGGCTCATAGGAACCGGTATCCTCACGGCCTTTTAGGATGTAGGCGGTACCGCCTTCACGGGGGATGCGGTCAGCTGCCAGAGCAGAGCTTTCGGGATAGGGCGCTTTGGTCTTGCCTTCCGGGTCGGGAAAGGCCGGACGCTGTTTGGCGGGGTTGGCCAAGTGCGATTTGTTGTCGATATCACGCTCGTAAATAATGCGATAACCGGGGTTTGTCTGGTTTACCTGATTGCGGTGTTCAATGAACATATGCAGGCTGCGGTTCGTACCAAGGACAAGAATGGAGGTGCTGAGATCCTGCTTTTTGATAAAGGCAGACAGCAGCTGGTTCTCACAGGCAAGCGAGCCGTTCAGCAGGTGGAGCGCATGATGCTGCTTCAGCTGCTGAACATGAGAAGCGACCGTTTCGAGGACCGGGAACTGCTGCGCATCCTTTTCCAGAGCGTCGGCTGCGGCCTTGCACAGCACGAGCTGGGTGCGAGTGCGCTGTGTGACCTTCAACTCAAGCACCTGATAGAGAATGCTGGCAGTCTGCGGTTTGCGGAGTGACATATAGGTAATGATAATGAGGTCGCGGCTCAGGATCGCGCGCTGACGCTGTTCGTGATCCACAGGGGCGGCCCGGGGTGCTGCGCCCGGGGGTGTCTTGGCCGGCAAAAAAGGAGACGGCCGCGGCGGCGTCGAGGAGGGTTTGGACGGCTTGGGGCTTGTACGCGGACCCGGCGAAGCTGCAGAAGAAAGAATCTTGCGATAAGAACCTTCTTTAAAAGCAGGAAGTTCAGCGTCTGGCGAAAGCACCAGAATGCCGCTGCTCTGCAAAGCGCTGGTGCCATCCGGGGTGGAGAGATGATATTCCTCGCAAAGGGTACGAAGGGTAGTACTCATATGGTTTCCTCCTGATCGGTTATTGAGAGTCGGCAAGAAAACCATCCGGGGTCAGCTTCTTGACCAGTACGACTGCCTTGGAATGACGTGATCGCAGATTGTTGATCTCGAGAACGTCTGCGGTCATGGCCTTGTCCTGCGTGATCAGCAGGAGAGAATGACCGTTATTGCGCAGGTAGAGAAGCTTCTCTACAAAGACCGGGTCTGCATGGACACGCTTCCTACCGCAGTCGCTGCGGCGCAGGTCCTCGTCACCGCCAAGAAGGATGATGTTGTTGTCGCGGTGGATGCGTTCCAGCACACGGCTGGCCTGTGTATGGAGCCGGGGGTCATGAAGCTTTTTCTCGAGCTCAAGCTTCACCACATAAGGAACGCAGAGGGGGCGGGAGACCGCTTTACGATAGAGCGCGTAAAAGGGAAAGAAACCGGTGTGAAGCAGGCTACAGGTGTCGATGAACACATCGTGATTTGAAACGCGGCGCAGAAACTGAAGGGTCTCGGTCCGCTGGCGCTCACGGTCAGGGCCGGGGCTGGGCTTACGGGGGTGCTGCTTTTTTGCCGGATGGGGAGGGGAACGAATGGCATATTCGGCAAGCAGTTCGGTCTCGGCTTCGGTGTTGACCGGTGCCAGTTCATGAAGAACGACACGGTGGTAGCGGTCGTGCAGGATCCCGCGAAGGTCTTCCGGCGGCAGGCCGGTCGCTTTGGAAAGTTCGAGCAGATTCATCATGAGTAGACCTCCAATCTGTAAAAGTGTGGGTCAGCGGCGAACGCTGTGCAGGATGATCCAGATGCCCAGAAGCACGATGGCAGAAGGACCAAGGATATCCAGCAGGCCACCGTTCATTGAGCGGCTGACCGCGCCCCTGACATCCAAAATGTTATACTGAATGGCAAAGGCAGTAACAGCGCCCAGAACAGCACCGGCGGTGTAGGCACCGGGAGAGAGCATCACATGTCCGTGAAAAAAGGCGGGGAGAAGCGGGATGATGAACGCACCCAGCAGCGCGCCGATGAAGATGCACTGCAAAAAAGCACGGATCACTGCCCAGTTGACGAGGATGAACAGAAGGATGATCAAAAGAAGCACCACGGGCACCAGCCGCACCAGAAGGGGAGCGGCACGGTGGAGCATCCGACGCAGCGGGACACTGCGGCTGGGTGCTGCTTCAGGGGGTGCCGGGGCGGGAGCCGTGCTCTCTTCGCTGGCTGTGAAGTGGAGACCGCCTGTGGACGGAGCCGCTGCTTCAGGGGGTGCCGGGGAAGGCTCTGGATAAACCACCCGGCGGCGGGCAGGTGCGGGGTGTTCCTGCCCAAGATCGTGCGTGACATCCTCGATCAGGAATAACGCACAGTCTGGGCACATCGCTGCGGTATCGGGAAAGGTGCGATGGCATTTGACACACTTTTTCATGATTTGATGAAAACTCCCATGGATTTGTTGTGATGCTATTAAACAACTACGCTTCAAAAAATAATAGGGAAATAAATTTTGAACCTTTTTCGGATAATATAAGTGCGCTGCCGTCGTGGATATTTGCGGTCAGAAGCCGGTCGGGAGGAATGGGCGGCTCCTGCACTCCGGCAAACGTAAAGGCCGCATGGTGCCCCAAGCCGACGGTGACATGATGTACGATACCGTTGGTGATGAACATCTTGAAGATATCGTTGGCGTCCAGAGCACTGACACCAAGGCAGCACAGTGTGGGGTGAAGGATGATGCAGTTTGCAAGACCCAGACCCTGGAAGGTGCTGCCGATGAAAAGCATCTGCCCCGGCGCAGTTTGTAAAAGGGAAGAGGATTCCAGCGTTTTGCAGGAAACGTCGTAATCGATCAGGCAGAAGTCGCGGCGGCACTTCTGAAAAACTTCCATCTCGCCCAGCAGAGCGGCGGTGAGCATCTCCTGCCCGGCAGGGGGAGAGCACAGAACGCAGAGTTTGCCGTCGGCCAGACAGGAGTAAAGAGAACGGCGGCGCACGCCGGGCGGTCCCAGAACGGCGCACTGGCTGCGGAATGCTTTCCAGAAGCCGTCAACGCCGGTGCTCCAGCTGAGATTCAGGGAATGCTCTGCCTGCTGAACAGCGTCGGGCGGCAGAGTGCTCAGGAATTCGGCGGCATTTTTGCCAAAGCTCTGCATCATGATGTCCAGATTGGAAAAGGTGAACATCTCCGGGGGCCAGTGCTTGTGCAGAAGCTGGAGCATGGTCCGCAGGAAGGAAAGGATCTCACCGGGAGATGCCTGCGCTTTCTGCACATAAATGTGCACCGGGCCCGAAAGGATGCGCATGGCATCCTCAACATCCACATTGCGGTCAAAAGGAAGGTAGGAGATATCCTGCCCCAGCCGCACGACCTTGTCGGGATACTGCTCGCGCAGCTGCCGAACGGCGGCGTCCGGCCCCTCTGACGGCAGAGTGCCGGAGTAAAGGCACAGCGTAGGGAGGCTCTTACGGGCGGCACGCTGCAGCCGGGAAGAAAAGGCGTGAAGCTTGATCTGTTTTGCATTGGAAAATTCGCCGCTGTCCACACCGCCGCAGAGGATGCAGCGGCCCTTTTCCGGCAGGGAACCGAACAAGCTGTTGGAAATGTGATTGACATGCTGATCATGCCGGCGCAACCCGGCAGCGAGGAGCATATCTGCAAAAATACCCATAAACTTCCTCCTGTTGAAGGTCTAACCGATGCAGTTTTTGGTGAAGCGGCAGCGGAAGGGCTGAGAAGAATCGGCCAGCTGAACAAAGCATTCGCCCTGCTGCAGGCCGGTAAAATCCCAAGACTCGATGCAGCGGCGGGGCGCAGGCGCGGTGTAGTCGATGCGGCCGTCGGCGCGCACAAAGCGCTGCTGTACCAGAGCGCTGCGCGTTCTGCCCTGCAAAAAGGTCTGACTCGGTTCATCACAGTTGAAAACGAACAGATTTTGGAAAGCGCCCAGAATGGTCTGTGCTTCCCGATCGCCGTAAACGCTGTAAAGCTGGCTGACGGTCTGTAGGCCGGCCACGATGCAGCAGTTGGCCTGACGCATCAGGGTCATGGCAGGTTCCAGATACAGCAGCTTGGGCAGGCGTGCAAGTTCGTCAAGAAAGAAGTAGGTGCGGCCGCGGCCGTGATGGAAGCGGCAGCGATTGGCGATAAGGCTGTCCACGAAAAAACGAAAAGCGTAGGTCTGGCTGCGGGAGTAGTCGGGGTGGTAGTTCAGGAACAGCACTGTGGGGCCGGGACGATGTGCCACCGACTCGGCAGAGATGGAACGTTCGGGATGCGCTGCCAGCGCAAACGAACCCACAAAGACACGCTGGACCATGCGGGAGATCTCGCTCAGAACACCGTAGCCTTCGCGGCGGGCATCCGGGTCGGCCGGAAGATACATGCGCGCGCTGTAAAAATCCGGGTCGGAATTCAGAACTTTCAGAAATTCCTCATAGGTGTGGTCAAGCGCTTGGTCGGTGGTATCATCGGAAGGGGCAGCACCGCCGATCAGACGCAGAAAATTGGCGTTGTTCAGCTCGCTGTCAGCCGTGTCAGACTGCAGCAGGCACAAAAGCAGGCATTCGGTAACGGCCTGCGCACCGTCCACAAAAAAGCGGTTCTGGCCCGCGTCGCGTGCGCTTTCCTCGTAGAGATAGCTGCACAGTTCGCGAACGCGCATCTTCAGCAGAAGGCTGTTGTTTTTATAAGGGAGAAGCTCGTCGAAGATGTTCCAGACGTAACGGCTGCTGAGAGAATCCAGCACCAGATCTCCCTCTTCATAGAAGGCACGCTGGTAGTCGCCCTTGATGTCGAAGAAAACGGCCAGATCATCCGGGCCCATATGGTTCAGCACCTGATCTGCCAGCAGGAAGATGGTGTTGGTCTTGCCGCAGCGGGGTTGCCCCAGAAAGAGCGTACCGGTGGTGAGGGAGTTTTCCGGCAGGTGCAGGGAGATATACTGGTCATGGAAGTAACCCGGGAGCAGATAATCACGAGACTGCGCAGGAGAATCGCTCGGGTGCAGATAGCGGGCAGGAATGTCGTTCAGCACGGCAACGCTGCCGGAGAGTACACGTAAATTTTCCATAAAAGCTCCTTGAAAAATGTGATTAGCGTCCGTGACCGCCAGACTTGCTGCAATGTCCAACACCGCTGCTGTGGCCGCCGGACTTGCTGCCGCCGACGGCGTGACCGCTGCAACCCGCCTGATGGGATGCGGCAATGGAACCGAGAGAAAGAGAACTGCCCGAGCTTTTGCTGTGGGCGGCAGCTGCACTTTTGTGAGAAGCCGCGATGTCGGACAGGCTGCGGGAACCTTGGGCGCTGCGGTGCGCGGGATGACCGGTGGAGTAACCGATGATGGCGTGTTTGCCGTCGGTATGCTGCACGGTGCTCTTGTAATGCGGCTTGTTGCCGTACTTTGCCTTGAGACGGGCTTCCACTACCGCTTCCCGCTGGGCAGAGCGCTGCTTGTTGTAGAACTGCCGGATGGTTTTAAAAGCTGCATGGACCTACTCGGAGTAATTGGGACATTCAAATTTGTGAGAGCGGTTGTTGCGGCGGGTTTCCAGACGGTACAGCTTGGGGTCATTCATCATCTTGCTGTAGTCTGCCTGAGACATGTTGACTCGTTCGGCTGCTTTGCGCATGACCCGTTCTTCGAACTGGTAGTTATGGCCGACATCGATCTGCCCCTTCACAAGGGGCTCCCATGTATTGGGGTCAACGGGCTGACCTTTGGTGTTGTGTGGAACGATGATGCTGTCTTTGGTGGTCTGGCTCGGGGACACCCGGCGAAGTCTTGTCATGAAATTCACCTCTTTCTGAAAGATGGAAGATTTTGAGATTTTCCCGGAACGCTGCGGTCGGAAACGCTTCGAAAATGATTCCTACTCTATACAAGCATAGATGGCTGCGGACGACTACGGGAATAAATTTTAATGATGCCAAAAGTTTATTGTGATGAAAAATATACAAATACGATAAATGACGCAAAAAATAAGCACCCTGAACCCGATAGAACAAATGTTGTTCTGGGTTCAAGGTGCTTTTGCGTACAGGGAGAAAATGCTACATCGCAATTCTGCAGCACAAAATCGCCACTGCATAAAAATAACATTTAAACGCTGAAAATTTATTCCACCTGACAGGCCGCAAAAGAAAATGTATAATACAGCCATACTCCCCGAGGGGAGAAAATGCAAAGAAAGGAGGCGCATTGCCGTATGACGCGCATGATCGCATCGAACCGAATAGGCAGTCCCAGCCACGGTCCCCCTTGAAGGTTCAGCCGTGTGATGAATTGAACTCGTTTGTACATATTTTGCCTGCCCTCCTTTTCATAGATAGAAACCGTTTCCATAATAGATGATAAAATTCCCTTCAATTGCTTTGGTTTTCATACATGACTTTTCCTCCTTGAAATAATAAATATAAAGTTCGACAGCCGCTGCGGCATCCAAGGGAAGTGCCGCAGCGGTTTTTGCTGTCCAGACAGCCCATATAGAAAAAAGGACCCCTTCCATCCGGGAAGGAGCCCTTCTTTGCGCGGGTCAGTTCAGAGACTGCCGAGCAGACCGCTGGCTTCCAGATCGACGAGGAAGGACGAATCGGTCTCATAATAGGTCTCGTAAAAGGCTGTCACGGTCCGGGCCTGATCGGCGCGGAGCACATGGATGCCGTACAGGCTGGGGATCAGCAGCAGAAGCGAGGTGATGAGCACGAAGATCCGCACGGCGGCCCGGCGGTTCCTGCGGCGAAGGATGTCGTATTCCATGCCGCGTTTGCCCGCATCCCAAGCGTCCATATTGCGGTGGTAGCACTCATACCACAGCAGCCACAGAACGACACCGCACAAAAGAAGCACGGCGACCCCGACGAGGGGAAGGCGGTAGAGAAACTCACCTCCAAAGATGATCTCGGCGGGCAGCAGGTTCAGCGCGGTGCTTATCATACCGCCCTTGCGCCGACAGGCGTCATAGAAAATCGGGAGAAGCCACACGGCCAGCATCATGGCCATATAGAGCCATGCAGTCACGAGGGGAGACAGTGTCCCGCCGTACAGCGCGGGCTGTTCCTGGAACAAAAACCACTCCACGAGAAACGAAAACACCGCGGAGACGACCTCCGGCAGGACATGCAGAAAAAAATACATAAAAAACTCCCTTCCTTTTTGTGTGACCTTCGACCGCCGCAGAGCCAGAATTTTGGCCCGATCCTGCGGCGATTTGAGTGTAACACAGGGAAAAGAAGGGAATCTAAGGAATAAGTTTTCAGCTTTTCGGGGCGGCGCGGGAGCCTTTGGCCGAACCTTTTTTCTTGTCGGCGGGGTTCGGCCTTTTCTTGCGGTGAACGCCCATCATAAGGCCCAGTGTCCGGCGGGACTGCGGCACTGCTGTGGCTAGAGCACCGGCCAGCACATAGAACCGGTCGGTATAGGCGGGGCAGTAGATGTGGTGCCAGTTGGTCCCACTGGCATCGGACAGACTGTCCAGCAGGAAATTGTAGAGGCGGCAGAAGATAGCGGTCTGGTCCGACGTGACCTTACCGGCCTTCGGCTCTTCCAGAAGGCACTCAAGCTCCACATAAACGCTGGCGGACAGGGCGTCTTCCAGAAAGCTGCCGGTGGTGCGGCCCGGGCCGCCCAGCTTGTCCTCGGCGTTATCGCGCATGGCATCGAGCCAGACATGCTCCGCAGTGAACTCTGCGGGAGCCTTGCCGCGGTCTGCCGCATAGCAGTCATAGATGGCAAGGATGAGGAAAAAGAACAGCTGCAGGATATCATCGCGGGAAAGCAGGTTGCTGCCCAGAGCAATGTTCTCCTGCCAGCCGTCGAGCTTCTGCTCATCGGTCGGTCTCTTTCTGGAAGTATGATCCTCGGCATTCGGATAATACCGCTCCAGTGTACGCGAGATCTTGGAACAGAGGTTCGGCAGGCTCATTTCCAGATGGTCCTGAACGCGTTTGTAGCTGATATCTTCGCGGTCCGCCGAATAGATCGCCCGATAGGGAGCGTAGCTGGAAGGGGAAGTGAACACGGACTGGAGGGCGCTGCGCTGGCTCGGGTCCAGGATGCCGCAGGCCGTGCGGTCGCGGAAATTTTTGGGATCGGAGGAGACTTTGATCAGTTCCTGCCCCAGTTTATGGAGATATCCGGCCCAGCCGGATGCGTCTGTGGCTGTGTCCGGTCCGGCGGTGATATGGGCGGAAAGCGCATTCCGGCAGTGGAGACGACCGGCGATGTTCCAGACCGCAGCGCTGGTCCTCCGGGCACTTTCCGGATAGGCCGGGGCGGGAGCAAAGGAGGGGGCGAGCTCTTTTGCGCAGAGCAGAAAGTCGTTCAGGAGCTGCAGCGCCGACTTGGCTTCCTCCACATCCCACAGAGTGGCGCGCAGCAGCCACCGGCCCATCAGGAGGGCGGTGTCCTGCGGCGTGAGCCTGTCGGGAGAGGATGCCTGAAAAGAGTCTGTGTCCAGTTTGTTCTGGAACGCTTCCTTCAGTGGTTCCAGGTGGTCCATGGATGCCTTGCTCAGGACATCCACAAAATCCTCTGCGGAGAGCAGCTTTGGCGCGGCACCCTTTTCGCAGGGGAGCATCAGTTCGTCCTGCCGCTCCGGGACCGCAGCCTGAACGACCGCGTTCCAGCAGCCGTACAGCACCAGCAGATAACCGACCAGGATGCTCAGCTCCCTCTGGACAGTGTGGGAATAAGGGTAGCCCATGCGGAGCGCAAGGCAGCTCTGGCCCTGAGGCAGGGGGACCCGGTCAATCTTCATCTCCACAAGGTCCCGGCGGTGGGCGACAAGATATGCCAGCAGGTCCCGCCGGAGCGCGGGGATATCGACAGTGGGGTCCTGGGTGCGGTGCATATTGTCACAAAGCTTTCGGATATCGCTGCCCAGAAGAAGGGTGCCGCCCTTGTTTTTGTCCCCGGAGGAGGGCGGCGTGGTTTTGCCTGTATCAGCGTCGGCCTTTTTGCACTCATCCAGATAGCTCTGCAGAAGGTCAGTCACGTCATGCCAGTGGAAAGAATCTGCATGGTCCTGACCCTTGTCGAACAGCTTGAAGGTATAGCAGACGATATCCAGCGGGTCGCGCAGACTGAAACCTTCCTGACGGGTGAGGAGAAAATAGCGCTGCATCTCTTCCAGCGTCATTTTCAGCAGGAACGCGACATGGTAGGCCTCCTGGCGGTTGCCCATGCGGCGGTAAGAGATGGACCGTTTGAGGACGGACCTCCAGGCAGTGCCGGGGGCGTCGCAGCCAAGTTCTTCCCGGCACAGGAGCTTCAGATTCGCGGCGGCGGTCCGGATGATGTCTTCCGACCAGGGCTTCAGGTCTTTCGGCGCGCAGTGGACAAGATCGCTGGTCTGTGCCGTGGTGCCGTCGCTTTTGCGGAGAAGCTCCGGGTAATGCGTCTGGATGCAGCGGCACAGGAAGATGCCCGGCGTCATGTTCTGGCCGGAGCAGGTCAGATGCTCATTGAGCTGTGATGCAGCATAGATGACCAGGTCCCAATGGATGTTGGAAAGGCCGTCGATGGGCCGCCGTGCGTTCCAGGCTTCGTTGCCCTTGCTGATCTCTTCGTCGATCCAGTCCTTTGTTTCCCGCGCCAGCAGTTCTGAAAATGTAGAGCTTCCGGTCATGAGACCACTTCCTTCCTTCGGTTCAGAGAGTGTGCGACCCCGGCGCAAAAATTTATTCCATGGAAGAAAGGCTTCCCGGAAAGTAAAATAGACGCAGAAGTGCCGGGTCCGGAGTTCCATTATAAACGACCTGGAATGGAAAGTCCATTCGTCAGACCGCACAAATCTCAGGGAAAAACTTTGGCAGAGAGCCGTTTTTCGCTCTGGTCTGTGCAGAGGCCCGCAGGCCCCTGGGACCGGATGGCCCGAACACAGGAGGTTTGAGAGATGATAGGATCAAAAGAAGCCCAACGTGAGCCGCTGCCGGACGGAACGACCGTGATCTTCCTGAATAATAAGGAGATCGTGATCCGGTCACCCCTTGCAGAAAACAGGAACGCCCTGTTCTACGAAGCATTCGACCGGAATACCGGCCGGGTCATCGTGATGAAGGAGTTCTTCCCGGGCCATTGGGTGCGGCATGACAGTGCGCCTGTGCTGAATGGCTGGGAGCAGTACTCCGCAGAGGAGGTGAGGCGGGGCCGGCTCTATATCTGGCTGCGCCATCAGGCAGAGCGGGAACAGCAGATAAATTGGAAGCTTTGCTGCAGTGTCCGGTGCGTCATACCGGAAAAAAAGCCCCTGTATGTCGGCACGCTCCGCCTGCCGGACGGCACGGAATGGCAGAGACCGCTCGGTGTCTTTCTGGAAATGGACGGCATGACCGCAGAGCCGGGCTTCCCGCTGCGGGCGCTGATGCAGGAGTGTACCTGGCCCCGCAGCCCGGAGCATCCCTTCGGGAATCTGCGCAGGCAGGAGGGAAGCCCCGGCTCCGGAAGGAGCTGTGCGGTACCGGCGGCCGCTGTCACCATGCGGGTCTTCCGGGACATCCTGCTTGCCCTGCGCCAGCTGCACGATGCGGGATGGGTCATGGGAAAGCTGGACATCGGGGATGTTTTCGTGAAAGGGAACCTTGCGGGGGGGGGAGCATCCGTGGAGTGTCCTTTGTGGATGTCAGCTCTGCCCGGAAGACAGGGGAGAGCGCGGCTCCCTGCGGTCCAGGGCCGGGATTCTATGTCCCGGATCCGTTCCCGGGGCCCGCAGACGAAAAGACGGATGTCCTTCTGGCAGGATGGCTGCTGCTGAGCATGCTGTATCCTATCGCCGCCCAGAATATCCGGCTGGGCCGTCCGCTGGACTTTCTGGGAGAGATACAGACCCTGACCGAGGGCGAGAGTGTCCCGTCCGGCCTCCCGCGGGAGATGCGGGCGGAGGTTAACATCCTGCTGATGCAGGCGGCAGACCCCGACCCGGAGCAGCGCATCACACTGGACGAGATGCTGGCGGCAGTTGAGGACTGGTGCCGACGGCTGGAACGATAAAGCAGGATACGGAAAAGGCCGGGAGCTGCGAAGAAACAGCTCCCGGTCCTCTTTTTGTTTATCGCTTGACGCTCAGTCGTGGACGACGCCGTAGACCTCGCGCTGACGGGCTTCCAGCGCTTCGTAGACCGAAGCGGGGAAGTGATGGCCCAGCCCGCCGTCATGGGTGGCGTTGCCGTCGCCGGGGCCGTGGAAGTCGGACCCCGCCGAGGGCAGTAGCCCGTACTGCGCTGCCAGTTCGGCCAGATGACGGCGCTGCTCGTCGGTGTAGCGGCCATAGTAGACCTCCATACCGCTGCAGGGGCCTGCCAGCGCTTTGAAGATGCGCAGCAGGCGGTGCTGTTCGGCATCGTCCAGCGGGTAGAAGAACAGGTGCGCCAGAATGGCGATGCCCTGTGCCTTCTGCAGGGCAGAGAGAACGTCCTCGATGGGTGCATAGTCCAGCTCCGACTCGACATAGGCCAGACGCTGGCCGAAGCTGCCGATGTATATGTCGAACGCTTCATCCACCGTCTTGACATAGCCGTGGGCCACAAGGCTGCGGGCAATGTGCATTCGGCCAAGATGCTGTGGGCCGTTGCAGAAGGCCATGAGGTCTTCGTAGGTGCCGATGCCGACGCCCAGCGCGTCGAGCTTGTTCAGGATCTTGGTAATGTAGCTGCGGCGGTCGGGCTGGTTGCGGCGCAGCACAGCCTGAAGCTCCGGGCAGTCGGGGTCAAAGTTCAGGCCCACGATGTGGATCTCCACGCGGCGCTGGTCGGCGGTGCGGTAAAAGCAGCTGAACTCGCAGCCGCGCAGAATGCGCAGCATGGGGAACTGCAGGCGAAGGTCGCTCAGCTCGGCGGGGGAATAACTGTAGTTGTGGTCGGTATACGCCAGATACCGGATGCCGCTTTGAAGAGCCATTAGGCCCAGATGCGCGGGCGTATACTCGCCGTCGGAATGGATGGTGTGAGTGTGCAGATCAGCGTGATACATAGAAATATCCCTCCTTACCAGGTTCTGCGGAGGCCCGCAGCCATCGTCAGCGAAACACCGATATACCCAAGCTCCGGCCAGTCGGGTTCATCGTAGTTGTAGACCCACGCGAGCGGCTGCCCGGACTTGAGGTCCTTACGGTCCGTTTCCCACTCATCCGGGCGGTCGCTGACGAACAGATAGCTCTCGAGCTCACCGATATTCGTAAAGCTGTGGATCACATGATAAACGACCGCGTTGTAATTTTCCTCGAATTTTCTGACGCGCTCAAGCTGCTCTCCTTCGAGCTGGCTGCAGGTGCCCAGCGGAGGAGCGCTCTCGGAAACGATGCCCTCCTGCTCAAAGCACTTGATAATGGGCGGGTAGATGCCCCACAGCTTCATGCGCTCAACGGCCTCAGCCTTTTTTGCTTCGATACTTGCGTTCATAGAGTTCTCCTTTCTCATGTCCGGAAAAAAGCCGCCGGAAGTGCGGCTTTCTGCTTCAAAGCATAGCAGAGCGGCCCGGCAGCTTCTACGGGAATAAATATTTGGCGCAGGGTAGAAAGGGCGCGGCACCGCCTTGGAATATTTTGGAGGATACGCTATAATAAAGCCAGAATATCCAAACGGAGGAGGGCTTTTCATGTGGGACCAGCAAGAGACGCGCCGTGAGCCGCTGCCCGATGGAACAGTGCTGTGCACAGAGAACGGACGGTTCACGATCCAAAAGTACATCACGTCGGGCGGCTTTGCGCTGCTCTATCAGGCGCAGGAAGAAGGGCAGATGTATCCGGTCATCCTCAAGGAGCATTTCCCACGGCAGGGTTATGTCCGGGTGGGCGGGGCTGTTCTGCCGGAGGAAGCCGCAGCCTTGCCGGAGAATGATCCGGAGCGTAAAAAAAGAATTGAAAAGATGCAGACGCTTTTTGACGAGCGGGCCAATCGCGAGATCCGCGTCGGGCAGCAGAGCCGCCAGCGCACCCGGCTCACGGTGCCGGTGAACCGAAAGCTTTCGGTACGGTCGATCCAGCTGCCGGGAAAAGACCCCTGCACGCCGCCGTACAGCTGCATTCTGGAAATGGAGTGCCTTACCGAACGGCAGGGCTTCTGGCTGAAAGATCTGTTGGAAGAAGCCGCCCAGCCCTGCAGTTCGGATCATCCTTTCGGCAACAGACGGCCGGGCTGCAGAAATTCTGTGCCGCAGTTCGCAAAGACGGTGGATCTGTTCTGCGCCCTGCTGGCGAACCTGAAACGCATCCACAGCGATGAGGATGGCAGCGGCTGCATCCATGGCGACATCAGCGCAGGCAATCTCTTTGTGGACGGCAGCCTGTCCGACGGCACGATCTTGGCCGTGTCCCTGCTGGACTTCGGCAGCGGCTGGGACGAAGAGACCGGGCCGGAGAGCGAGGTGTTCAGCACACCGGGCTTCCGTGCACCGGAACTGCAAAACGGCGGGACACCGACCCCGGCGTCCGACGTTTACGCGGTGGGGCGGCTGTTCTATGCCCTGCTGGACCCTACAGCGGCGAACAATCTGCGGCTGGAGCGGGACCTGAGCTTCCTGGAAAGGGATGTGACGCTGACCGCAAGCCAAGCAAGACCTTCCGGGCTGGAAGGTTCCCTGCTGGCTCAGGTGAACGCGTTGCTGACCGCTGCCGCAAAGGAAGCCCCCGAAGAGCGCATCACGCTGGAAGAGATGGCGCGGCAGATGGACGAGTGGCGCCGCCGCCTGACGCCGCCGGTATGGAGCCTTGCTCAGAACGCAGGCGCGCTGAACGATGGCGAGGTGAGGGGCCGCGACGAGGACGTAAAGAACCTGCTGAACGAACTGGAAAACGAAAAGCGGAACCCCCATGTGCTGTGGGGCTTTGCGGGCATGGGCAAAACCAAAATGGCGCTTGCCGCCGCCGGCGAATGGCAGAAGCGCCACCCTCTGGGCAGAACGTATTTCGTGCGGTTCCCCGGCACGTTGGAAGCACTGTACACCACCACCTTTGCGCAGGCCATGTCGGTGGAAGCGGGCAGCAAAAAAGAAGAGTTGCTCCAGCTGGTGCAGAAACAGCTGAGCCAGTACCTGACCGAATTCGACTTGCTACTCATCGACAACTTTGACAATGACAATCTGTCTTGGGCAGAGCTGACCGGTGGCAGTGAGGACAGCATAGAACAGCAGCTTTATCGGCATCTGTGTGCGCTGCCCTGCCGTGTCCTGCTGACCACGCGTAAAGATCTGACCGCGATGACGGGCGGGTGCTTCTGTGAGGTCAAGCCGCTGAAAGACGAGGTGCTGCTGGACATCCTGCGGGACGGCTCCCGGGGGCTGCCGGACTCGGACGACGACACCCTCCGAGATATCCTCCGGCTGGTGGAGCGCCACACCATGACCGTCACCATGGTGGCCGCCCTGATGCAGTTCACCCACATCCCGGCCGGGCAGATCGCCGAGGACCTGAGCAAGGGCCAAACCATCCGGGACAACAGTCTGGAAATGCTCATCCCCAGCGAAAAGGACGGCGAGAGCCGCAACGGCACCGTGCTGCAGAACCTGACCACCCTGTTCGGGCTGGCGAAGCTGACCCCGCCGATGCGGACCCTGCTGCACCGCGCCATGTTCATCGGGGAGAGCGGGATCTCGCGGGAGCTGTTCCTCAACGCCTGCGGCCTGCGGCCGGACGACAGGGATTTCCACGCGCTGGTGGATCTGCGCTACCTGAACAGCACGGGCAGCGAGAAAGACGAGTACCTTGTCCCCCACACCCTCATCCGCAAGCTGTGCAGCCTGCGGGAGCCGGGGGCTGACGGAGAGGATGACGCCCATTTTCTGGACGGACTGTGGGAGTTTCAGGAGACGCCCGCCGACCGACGCAGCACCGCCGATATTTACTCCGCTGTGCTGGGAAAGTCCGACCCGGACGCCCGGCTCGACACCCCGCAGAAGAAGCTCTGGGCCTACCGCGCCGCGAGCCTGTACTTCCGACTTGCCGATTTCAAGAAGGCTGCGAAGTGGAACAACGCCATGATCATCGCGGAAAAGGCGCAGCCCGCCCTGCACTGGACGCTGCCGCAGCTGTATGAGAACCGGGCACTCATCTTCCGGGACCGGAAGCAGCCGCCGGAGGAGTTCGACGCCGCCATAAAAGCGATGGAATGCCTGAATGAGCTGGGCCCTTTGGAGCAAAACCCCAGTGCCGCAGCCTCAATTTATGAGACGCTTGGCCGGGCATACGGCGATGTTGGAGAGCTCCTGCTGCGGGGGGTGAGCCCCGAGGACCGGGAGGCCCTGCTGGAGCTGACCTGCCATGCCGACGCGCTTGCCTTTGGCGAGGACAGCGTGTGGGCAGGCCGGACGGATAAACGTGACTATGACGACCGCCAGCGTACCTGCTATGAGTACGCCGCAAGGCTGCGTGAAGAGCGGTTCACGTTCCACAGCTCGGACACCTTCCGCACCTACATCAATCTGGCCTACTGCGCCGGTGTGCGGGGCAAAAACGAGCCGGAGCATCTCCGGCAGGAGGCCGCACGGCAGCTGCGCTGGAGCCGGCAGGCCCTCGATATCTCCGAGAGATGCAGCACCGGCGCTTATAGCAACATCGGCCTTGCTTATGGCGCGCTGGGAGACCATGTCTCCGAGAAAGAGGCCTTCGAGACCCTGCTGGAGCGCCGCCGCCACAACTCGCAGCGCGGCGACAGCCGCCTGTACGAGCTGCAGGCCCTGCTGTATCTCATCGAAGCCTGCAAGCATGGCGGAGACAACGAAGAGGCGTCGAAACGATACAAGAAAGTTCAGGCGCTCGCCAAGCAGCTGGGCGTGGAGGAGCTATTTGCCCATAAGCTGGAGGAAGCCGGAGAGGGGCTTCTCTGACCCATAAGTAAACATTTGAACTTGGAGTTGTTCTTGAAAACACCAAAAAACACCAAAGATGCCGTTGACCTGAATCGAATGGTTCATACTCGGAGAACACTACGTTCAGAAGCAAGATTCTCGAAAGAGGATTTTCTGCACACCAGGACTTCTTTATTTTTCTCTGGTTTACAGGTTTGAAACAACTTTCCCGAAGCGTACAGCCGGAGTAGTCTCATAAACGATGACTCGAAACTTCCAGAAATTGAGACGAACCGGCGGCTTGCTCTCTTAATCAGTGGGCCCAGGGTTCGAGTCCCTGGAGGTACACTCATAAAAGAGCGTTAAATCGTAAGATTTGACGCTCTTTTTCGTTATGCAACCCCGAAAAATCGAGGGAAACTTTGGCAAAAAGAGAGAGGGCCGGACGGTGCCAGCCTACTTGACATGATATGAAGTGCCGGAGATATTGTCGTTAGTTGCATACGATAGAACGGCAATAGCGTTCACTACTTTCTGAAATCAAATTGGCAGAAGATCATGTGGCAACTAACTTTTTACTTAATTGCACAAAAAATATGCGCTGACTATGTGCAAATGAATGAAAACGTCGAAATGATGTTGACTTTTTCAAAAGTTGTGATATCTTGTAAGCGTAGCTACGGACAATTGAATCAGCCGTCTTGATGCGGATTGTTACTGGAAGCAGGCAATACCAAAAGTACGGAACGTGTGTGAACTTTGGCACAGGTTTTGCTATTTTGGGATTGGCTGTATTTTTTTGTCCTTTTTTGCGCAAAAATGCGATAAATCGTAAGAACGCTGCCTTGCAGCAGGCGGAGGAAACACCGTTGAAAATTGCAAAGGTTCTGAACAACAATATCGTCATTGCGGTCAATGAACGCGGCGAAGATGTCATTGCCATGGGCTGCGGAATCGCCTTTGGCAAAAAGCGCGGCGACGTGCTGGACCCCGCTAAGGTGGAGCGGCTCTTCACGAACAGCGTGCCGGAGCTTTCCGGCCGGTTCGAAGAGCTGGCAAAGGCCATCCCGGCGGAGTACATCGAAGCAGCCGAAAAGGTGATTGCCATGGCAAAGATGCAGCTGGGCAAGGGGTTGGCAGATAACCTGTATCTGTCGCTGGCCGACCACATCTATTTTACCATTCAGCGGTGGCACAGTAATATGCTGATCCGAAACCGTCTGCTGCTGGAAACGCGGATGCTCTACCCGGACGAGTTCCGGGCCGGGCAGGATGCAGTCAAATATCTGGACGAGCGGTTCAAGGTCGATCTGCCGGAGGATGAAGCGGCCTTTATTGCTTTGCATTTTGTGAATGCAAGCATGGGCATGCAGATGAATGAGACCGTGCAGATCACCCAGATCGTGCAGGAAGTCAGCAGCGTTATCCGTAACTATTTTCATCTGGAATTCGACCCTGATTCGTTGGATTACTTCCGTATGGTCACTCACATCAAATTTTTTGCGCAGCGTATCGTTGCGGGAACCTCGCTGACCTCGGATGAATCGGACATGCAGCTCTACGAGATGGTGCGCCAGAAATACGAACAGTCTTTTGCCTGCGTGCAGAGGATCGTGAGCTATCTGGAAAAGCAGTACCACACCGCCGTTTCCGGCACCGAGCAGATGTACCTGACCATCCATATAGAGCGTGTGCGCCGCAGCATACAGGAAAAATGTAAGGAGAAACTGTTATGAATGCAGATAAACTTGCCGAACGGATCGTAAAGGAAGTCGGCGGAAAAAACAATATCAAAGAGATGTTCCACTGTGTCACCCGTCTGCGCTTCTACCTGAAAGACCGCAGTGTGGTGGATGAAGAGCGCATCAAGAAGCTGGACGGTGTACTGGGCGTGCAGTTCGCCACCGATCAGTTACAGATCATCATCGGCAACGAGGTGGGCACTGTCTACAATGCCATCATCAACAAAGTTGGCTTTATCATGGACGATGCCACCGCCGAGAAGAAAAAGAAGATGCGCATCGGCGGCATCTTTGAGACCATTTCGGCTATCATCCTGCCGGTGATCCCCGCCATGGCCGGTACCGGCATCCTCAAGGGTATCATCACCATCATGACCAGCTATCTGGGCTTTGATTCGGCATCTGCCCTCATCAAGATGATGACAATTGCCGCCGACTGTGTGTTCTACTTCCTGCCGTTCTTCATTGCATGGTCGGCAGCAAAGCGGTTCAAGACGGACACGGCGCTGGCTCTGATGTGCGCAGGCTTTATGCTGTACCCCACCATGACCGCCGGTCTGGCCGAGGGCGCTTCCCCGATGAGCCTGTTCGGCCTGCCCATCCCCTTTGTCAAGTACGCATCCAGCAGCATTCCCATCATCCTGACCGTGCTGGTGCTGAAATACGTGTACCAGTTCTTCGATAAGATCATTCCACAGATGCTCAAGCTGGTCTTTGTGCCCATGTTCACCGCATTGGTCATGTGCCCCATCGCTCTGGGCGTCACCGGCCCCATTGCAAACTACATCAGCAAAGGCATCGCATGGCTGTTCACTGGCATGTTCGCCGTTTCTCCGCTGCTGGCCGGTGCCGTCATCGGCGCTACCCGTTCTCTGCTGGTCTTTACCGGTATGCATCTGTCTCTGGGTGCTGTCTGCCTGCAGAACATTACCCAGTACGGCTATGACTACATCCTGCCTGTGAACACGATGGGTACTCTGGCCATCGTCGGCACCTGCCTGGGCGTCTGGGTCAAGGCAAAGAAGGAAGAAAACAAGTCCGTTGCAATGTCTGCCTTCATCTCCTCCTTCATCGGCATCACCGAGCCTGGTATCTACGGCGTCCTGCTCAAGTACAAGAAGGCTCTGATTGCTGATATCATCGCTGGCGGTGTGGCTGGTGCTTTCGTCGCTGTGGGCGGCGGCCATGCTACCGCATACGTCAACTCCTGCATCCTGTCTCTGCCCGTTTTCGTGGGCGACGGCTTCGCTTTTGTCTGCATCGGCATGGCAATTGCCGCTGCTCTGGGCTTCGGTCTGGTCATGGTCATGGGCATTGATGAGGGTGGCGACGCACCCGAGGCGGTCGCACCTGTCCATGCAGAAGTCCCCGCAGGTGAGTCCATCACGGAGACCGCCGCAGCTCCTGCGGACGGCACTCTGCTGCCCTTGAGTGAGGTGCCCGACAATGTGTTCGCTGCCGGTACTCTGGGCAAGGGCGTGGCTGTGGAGCCCACTGACGGCAAGTTCTACGCACCCTTCAATGGCACCGTCGGCACCGGAACCGGCGGCCACGCAGTGTGCCTTGTGTCTGATGGCGGCGTGGAACTGTTGATCCACATTGGCATCGACACCGTAAACCTCAAGGGCAAGCACTTTGCCATCAAGGTCAAGGAGGGCGACAAGGTGAAGGCTGGTGACCTGCTGGCTGAGGTGGATGTGGCTGCGGTGCGCGCCGAGGGCTACAAGACCACCACCCCGATCATTGTTACCAACAGCGATGATTATCTGGATGTGTTTGCAGCAGCCGAGAGCGGCAGTATCCGCCACGGTGACAAACTGCTGACTGTGATCAAGAAAGGATAAAAGCTATGGAAAACGCACGTTATACTTTCCCGGAAGGCTTTCTCTGGGGCGGCGCAGAAGCCGCTAACCAGTGTGAGGGTGCCTGGAACGAGGGCGGCAAGGGCATGACCGTTCAGGACTGCCTGCCTTACCGCAACGTAGGTGTGGCGGACTATACCAAGCAGTTTGCCTACAGCACTGCTGACCTGGAAGCCGCCCTCAAGGCCGGCCCCGAGGACAACTACCCCAAGCGCCATGGCACCGACTTCTATCACCATTATAAAGAGGATATCGCCCTGATGGCCGAGATGGGCTACAAGGTGTTCCGCACCTCCATCTGCTGGAGCCGCATCTTCACCGACCCCCGGGATGAAAAGCCCAACGAAGAGGGCATTGCCTTCTACGAGGATGTGTTCAAGGAGTGCAAGGCCCACGGCATTGAGCCGCTGGTCACCCTGAGCCACTATGACCCGCCGCTGGCCCTTGTGACCGACTTCAACGGCTGGGCATCCCGCGAGGTGATCGACCTCTTTATCAAGTACGCCCGCGTCTGCTTTGAGCGCTTTGGCAAGTACGTCAAATACTGGCTCACCTTCAACGAGGTGGACGCCATGCTGCGCCACTCCGTTACCAGCGGCGCGCTGATCCCGGACCGCTTCCCGGGCCAGAACTTTGACCAGATCGTGTATCAGGCCATGCATCACCAGATGGTGGCCAGCGCTCTGGCCGTCAAGCTGGGTCATGAGCTGTGCCCAGGGGCCATGATCGGCTGCATGATGACCCGCCTGTGCTTCTATGCCTACACCTGCAAGCCGGAGGACAACCTCGCCACCCAGCAGCGGATGCGCGGTATCTACCGCTATGTAGACATTCAGGTGTTCGGCGAGTACCCCCGCTACCTGCTCAAGGAGATCGAGCGCAAGGGCCTGCACATTAAGACGCAGCCCGAGGACGCCCAGATCCTGAAAGAGGGAACTGTGGACTTTGTGAGCTTCAGCTACTACATGACCAGCTGTATGGCCGCCCAGACCAACGGTCTGGAGATGTCCCCCGGCAACACGGTCAACGGCGTGAAGAACCCTTACCTGACCGCCAGCGAGTGGGGCTGGCAGACCGACCCCATCGGCCTGCGTATCTCTCTGGTGGAGCTGTACGACCGCTTCCGCAAACCGCTGTTCATCGTGGAGAACGGTCTGGGTGCCCGCGATACCCTGACCGAGGACGGCAAGGTGCACGACCCCTACCGCATCGAATACCTCAAGGAACACGTCAAGGCCATGAGCGATGCCATCAACATTGACGGCGTAGACCTGATCGGCTACACCTGGTGGGGCTGTATTGACCTGATCTCCGAGTCCACCCGCCAGATGTCCAAGCGTTACGGCTTTGTGTACGTCGATCTGGACGACGAGGGCCGCGGCACCTATAAGCGCTACCGCAAGGACAGCTTCTACTATTATAAAAAGCTCATTGCTGCAAATGGCAATGTGGATGCGGTAAATGAATAATCTGGACACATTGTAAACTAAAATAGAAAGCAAGCAAGTGTATCAACTTTGGTAGGGATTTTATCAAAGATATGATGCACTTGCTTCTTTTTTCAAAAGGTAATATTCATTGAATACCCAAATCCCTGCCATGAAGCCCCAGAACAACCGACAGAGTAAGCCCAAGCCGACAGTGTTTCTGATGGATTTTGCATCAGAAATGCTGCTTTTTCTGTTCAAAAACCGGAAAAACAGCAGTTTGTGCCCTTGAATTGCCCGAAAAGCTTGCAGGAATGCA
>OOCW01000626.1_pt1 | contig 32137 bp, 26 predicted proteins | sample 1671201 | NCBI WGS metagenome assembly OOCW01 (sample SAMN06348132, study PRJEB24527) | human gut metagenome | biome: human gut; feature: ankylosing spondylitis patient; material: feces | host: Homo sapiens | place: China | collected 2015-10
TCGAGGAGCGCGGCATCTACCGCATCCACCAGTTCGAGAAGCAGGAGATGATCGTGGTCTGCCGCCCCGAGGAGAGCGCCGACTGGTACGAGAAGCTGTGGAAGATGTCCGTGGAGCTGTTCCGCAGCATGGAGATCCCCGTGCGCCAGCTGAACTGCTGCTCCGGCGATCTGGCTGACCTGAAGGTCAAGAGCTGCGATATCGAGGCTTGGAGCCCCCGCCAGCAGAAGTACTTCGAGGTCTGCTCCTGCTCCAATCTGGGTGACGCACAGGCACGCCGCCTGCACATCCGCATCAAGGGCAAGGACGGCAAGACCTATCTGGCCCACACCCTGAACAACACCTGCGTGGCTCCTCCGCGTATGCTGATCGCCTTCCTGGAGAACCACCTGCAGGCCGATGGCTCTGTGACCATCCCCAAGGTGCTGCAGCCCTACATGGGCGGCCTGGAAGTTATGGTCCCTACCCACAAGAAGGGCTGAGCCTGAGCTTTTCCACAAAGCACTCATAAAATGTTGAAACCCCCGCCGTCCGCGTGATGCAGACGGCGGGGGTTTGTTGTGTAGAAAAACAAAAAGAAAAAGCTCCTGATTTTTCAATCAGAAGCTTTTTGGTGACCCGTACGGGAATCGAACCCATGTTACAGCCGTGAAAGGGCCGTGTCTTAACCGCTTGACCAACGGGCCTTAGAAATACAGAGCTTCGCTAAAACCTCCGACTTTCATCGTCCACTACTGCGGACGACCGTCCCCCTTATCTTAGCGAAACTCTGTAACGTGGTAGCGGTAACTGGATTTGAACCGGTGACACTTCGGGTATGAACCGAATGCTCTAGCCAACTGAGCTATACCGCCATATTTATTTTGTGCACTTGAACAGTGCTTTATTATTATATCCAATCGACCGCGATTTGTCAACAATTATTTCGCAAAAATTCAAAAATTTCTGAAATATCTCCTTTCATGGCGTAAAAAAGACGCTGTAACAGAAAAAAGTCACAGCGTCTTGCGTAAATCATTCCCGATATTTCTCCATCATTTCCTTGAACAGCACAGCCGGAGAGGGCGGCGTATAGGTAATGGCGTTGGCACCCGCCGCAATGGTGGCGGAAATGCTCTCGCCGGTCTTGCCGCCGCTGGCGATGATGGGCACATCCGGGAACTGCTCCCGGATCTTTGCCACCACCCGGGGCGTGTCGGTGCTGCAGGCCACATTCAGGATGGATGCCCCGGAATCAATGCGGCTCCGGATGTTGGTGTCCTCTTTTGTCACTGTGATGATGACCGGGATGTCCACCACCCGCGAGACCGCCAGCAGGTTCAGGTCAGAGATGGGGGAATTGAGCACCACGCCCATGGCACCCTGGCTCTCCACGTCGCGGGCAAGGTTCAGGGTGCGCACGCCGTGGGTGGTGCCGCCGCCCACACCGCAGAACACCGGGATGTAGGAAGCCTTGATGATGGCATCGCTGATGGCCTGCTGGGGCGTGAAAGGATAGACTGCGAACACCGCGTCCGCGTCGCAGTTGCGGATGATGGCAAGGTCGGTGGTGAATACAAAGCTTTTCAGCCGCCGCCCGTTGATGACGATGCCGCTGGCGGCATATACCTCCTGGGGCATTTTCAGGATGTTGTGGCGCAGGCGGCTCTCTACGTTGGGGGAAGTTTTCTTTTCAGCTGCCATGGGCAAGTCCTCCGTTTCTCAATTGTATCAAATGGGAACTATATTATAGGAAAACAGGGGAGTTTATGCAAGAAACATCCTGTGAACAGTCTGCAAATAAAAATCGACCCTCTCCGTCCGTGCTTCACAGCACCGGAGAGGGTCGTTCCTTTAATGTGTTCTAACGTATTCTAAAATATCCTCAGGCACGCTGGCCAGTGCATCGGCTCCGGCAGCAGTCAGCTCTGCGCGGCCCCGGAAGCCCCACAGCGCCCCCATGGCAGGCAGACCGGCATTGTGCCCGGTCAGGATATCTACATCGCTGTCGCCCACAAACAGGGTGCTGGCAGGGTCTGCGTGCAGGTCCTGCATCAGGCTGTAAACACCGGTGGGGTCGGGCTTGGTGGGCACGCCCGGGCGGCTGCCCCGCACCAGAACAAACCGACCTGCCCCGAAATAATGCTCGATGATCTTGCCGCACAGCGGGTCAGCCTTGTTGGAGAACACAGCGCACTGCACGCCCGTGGTGTTCAGCGCGTCAATGAGGGCAGCAATGCCCGGGTAAGGCGCGGTCTTGTCCTCCTTGTGGGCATCGTACCGGGCGGTAAACTCCGCCAGCGTAGCGGCCAGCTGCTCCGGTGTGCGGGCATCGGCGGGCGAAAACCGCTCCACGAGCTTCGGGATGCCGTTGCCCACCATGTGCTTGAACTGCTCCACCGTAAACTCCGGCCACCCATGCTGTGCGCACACCCAGTTGCCTGCATCGGCCAGGTCGTCGATGGTGTTCAGCAAAGTGCCGTCCAAATCAAATAATACCGTATGAATCATAACAATTTTACTTCCCCTAAGAACAATAACGTTATCTTTATGCCAAGGGCTCCCCTTATTGGGGGAGCTGTCGCCGATCGGCGGCTGAGAGGTTTAATTCGTTTCCATAAATCTGAAAAATTTCTCCGCATCCCGCAGCGGCACGCTTCGCACCTTGAGCTTTACCCAGCCGGGAAAGGTCAGGGTCAGGTTGGTGCGGCCAACGCTGGCAGCCCAGGGGCTTTGTGCTGCGGTCAGGCAGACATCCGGGTGCAACACACAGATGCAGTGCAGGTAGAGCCCCTGCTGCCGCCGCAGGGTCATGCGGCCCTCCCGCAGCCAGAGGCCCTCCCGCCGGTAGCCAGCCGCGGCCCCGGCCAGCAGTGCCCCAAAGAAGAGCGTGGGGATGAGCAGGGTCACGGTCAGCTGGGGCAGCACTGTGGCCGAGACCAGCGTCAGCAGCAGGCAGAGGGCAAAGGGAATGCCTGCCGGTGCAAAAAAGATGAGACTGCGCTGCTTGGTGCGGGCCAGCAGGTCGGGCGGCATCCGGAACTCCGGCAGCAGCTCCCGGAACAATGCTTCCTCGCCGCTGCGGCAGACGAACAGCGGCAGCTCGGGGGAGCAGCCGCCCGCCGTTACAAAGACCGGCCAGCGCTTCATCAGCCGGGCAGCGGGGGAGATACGGACATCTGCAAAGCTGATCTCGCTTGTCCGCACCCGGCACTCGAAGTGCCCCAGCCAGCCGCCCCGGCTGCCGATCTGGTCGGCCGTGTGCCAGACGGTGTAGTGCACGGTCTGGGCAAAGCTGCGCATCAGGCTGGCCCCCAGCAGAAAGCCAGCAGCCGCCAGCAGCCAAGCCGCGCCTGCAGGGAGCCACCGCGCCGCGAATCGGGCCAGAAAGCTCACCTGGATCTGGGCAAAAACGGCAGGGTTCCAGTCCGGAACATCCCGGGTCTGGCGCACGGCCAGCACAAACAGGGCCAGCGTGGAGAGGCCGTTGGCCCCCAGAAAACCCAGCGCCGCCCGCTCCCCTCCGGCGGGCCGGTGCAGGGTAGGCTTTACCAGAGGCATCAGCTGGTCTGCCACCGCCTCGGCATCGGCTTTGGGCAGGCAGACCGAAAGGGTGTGCTTTTGCGCCGCGCCCACTGGGTAAAGGGTCAGGCGGCTTGCCCCGGCCATCCGGTAGAGCAGGGGCCGGTCGATGGTCAATGCAGCCAGCATCTCGCCCCGCAGGGCACGATCCAGCCGGATGCCCAGCCGCCAGTGCAGATGAAAGGCTCCGGTGTCGTCCAGGCTCCAGCTGCTCACATGCAGGATGCCCCAGCTCACGGCGCAGAGCAGAAGGAACAGCAGCGCATCCTGCCGCAGAGCCATGTGCAGGGCTGTCCAGTTCCGCTCAAACAGCACCTGAACCAGCGGCAGCAGATAGACCACCAGCGTTTTGCGCAGAAACCGCAGAACGGTAAAGGGGTGCAGGCGGCGTTCATTCATCGGATCTCCTCCGCAAGGGCATGGGTGAGGGCAGCGGCCTGCTCTGCCGGGACCGCCGGTAAAATAAGCCGCGTGCCCGGTGCCGTGATGACGACCACCGATACCCCTGCCAGCCGGAGCAGCGGCGTGCGCAGCCGGAACAGTCCTGTTACGGCCCTGCGGCGGACTGCCCGCCGCAGCGGGAAGACGATGCCGGAGTACACCGTCAGGGTCTCCGCGCCCAGCGCGGCGGCATAGCTGCAGGCACGCTGGTACACCACCGCCACCAGTGCGGCCCAGAGCAGGCAGAACACCACCCCGGCGGGCAGGCTCTGCCAGAACACAAAGGGAGCCGCCAACAGGCCCGGGATGGCGGCCCAGCAGCAGAGCACAGCCCGGCCCCGGGGCGGGATGATGAGCGCCGTGCGGCGCAACTCCCGCTCCGTCACTTGCTGTTCAGCTCCCAGGCATCGGTCAGCAGGTGCAGGGTATCGTCCTGCGTCAGCACCAGGATGCGGTCCCAGGGCAGCAGAACGGTGTTGCCGTGGGGGATGATGAACTCGGTGTCGCGGGTGATGCTGACCAGAATGGCATCGCCGGGAATGGGCACATCCATGATGGCCTTGCCCGCAAACTTGAAGTTCTCGGGCAGCAGGATCTCGTTCAGGCTGGCTGTGCCGCCGCCCAGGCTGAGCAGCTGGCGGATGGTATCTGTCTCGATCTCCCGCTCCAGAATGTGGCTCAGGTTGTCGGTGCCGCAGACCACGGTGTCCACGCCTAAGGTGTGCAGCAGCTCCCGGTTCTTGGGGTTGGAGGCCCGGGCCACGGTGCGGTCCACGCCGAACTCCCGCTTGGCGATCTGGCAGGCCACGAGGTTGTCCTCGTCCGAGCCTGTCACGGCCACAAAGGCGTTGCAGCTGCCAACATCGGCGGTGCGCAGGGTGTCCACGCTGATGGAATCGCCGCAGATCACGGGGATGTCCAGCGAATCTGCCAGCATCCGGCACTGGGCCTCGATGGGTTCAATGATGACCACCGAATGGTGGTTCGTCAGCAGGCTCTGGGCCAGATACCGCCCAACACGCCCGCCGCCTGCAATACAAACTTTCATATAAAAACCTCATAATACTTAAAGTATATAGAAACTTTGCCTGAACCAGCTCTTGGCTCCCCCTTTGGGGGAGCTGGCAAAGCCGTCAGGCTTTGACTGAGAGGGTGAGCCAGTTTCCATTATTTCGCCAGCGAACGGAACACTGCCTGTTCTGTCAGGATGGTGGGGCAGATCGTGTCCAGCTCGTAGGTCTTGTGGTAGAGCACCTGCAAATGCGGGTCAGAGACGCGGCAGATGACCTTTTCGCGCCGGAAGATGTTCTTGGCGATCTGTGCAGCCATCAGGTTCACGGAGTCATCCTCGCACACAGCGGCCACAGCGTCGCAGTTCTCCACGCCGCCCTGCTTGAGGATGTCGGGGTCGGTGGGGTCGCCCACAAGGGCCGTGCCGCCAAAGGAATAATCATCAAAGCTGTCCAGCCGCTTGAGCTGCTCGGGGTCCTTTTCGATCAGGGAAATATCATGGCCGATGCGTTCCAGATCCCGCACCAGTGCCGCGCCCACCTGGTCGCAGCCGATCACCAGAATATTCATGGATGTCACCTCATTGTTCAAAATCTGTTTTTATCTGGCCCGGCAGTCCGTGTCAGAAGGAAACACAGGGAAAAACATTGTGTCCAGTATAGCATATTTCCGGCGGCAGATAAATACAGAAAAAGCAGACAGTGCTCCTGTATAAAATTTGTGATTTTTCGTGCGCAGGCTCTCAGAATATGATATACTGGAAAGCGAACCCAATCTGAATGTGTGCAGAGCGCCTGTGCTGCTTTGCAGGGAGGAGAACCCATGTTTCTTGAAATACTGAAAGCCATCCTGATGGGCATTGTGGAGGGTATCACCGAGTGGCTGCCCATCTCGTCCACCGGCCACATGATCCTGGTGGAGCAGGTGGTCAAGTTCAACGCCAGCGAGGAATTCATGTCCATGTTCCGCGTGGTCATCCAGCTGGGTGCCATTCTGGCTGTGGTGGTGCTGTTCTGGAATAAGCTCTGGCCCTTCGGCCTGCGCCATGGCCGCGTCTGCTCCAAACCTGCCGTCTGGCAGCTCTGGTTCAAGGTGGTGGCCGCCACCATCCCGGTGCTCATCATCAGCCCGCTGGACGACTGGTTTGAGGCCCGCTTCTACAATTACATCACGGTCGCCGCCATGCTGATCCTGTATGGTGTCCTCTTCATCCTTGTGGAGAACCGCCGCACCGCCCCGCATGTCAACCGGCTGGAACAGATCACCTACCGCGAAGCCTTCATCGTCGGCGTGTGGCAGATGCTGGCCATCATCCCCGGCACCTCCCGCTCCGGTGCCACCATCGTGGGCGGCCTGCTGCTGGGTCTGTCCCGTGCCTGTGTGGCTGAGTTTACCTTCTTCCTCGCCATCCCCGTTATGGCGGGCGCGTCTCTGCTCAAGGTGGTCAAATTCGTCCTCTCCGGCGCTGCGATGACCGGCACCGAGATCGCTGTCCTCGTTGTGGGCTGCGTGGTCGCCTTTGTGGTCAGCCTTGCCGCCATCCGCTTCCTGATGGATTACGTCAAGCGCCATAACTTCAAGTTCTTCGGTCTTTACCGCATCGTGCTGGGCCTGATCGTCCTGGCCGTGGCCGCCATCACCGCCATTGCGTAAATCGCTCCCCAAACACCCCAGCCGCCCGCACGGGCGGCTTTTTTGCGCCCTGGGGCAATTGCACCGGCCCCGGCCTTGTGTTATACTGGAGCCATAAAGAGAGAACCCGGCGGCGGGAGAGTGCCGCGCCTGAAATTGTCAAAAACGGAGGAGATCCCTATGGAAGCATCGACTGTATATTACACCGACTTCCGGTGTCCTGTGGGCACCAGCCTGACCGAAAAGCTGCGCCGCCTGTGCATTGCGGCGGGCATCAAGAGCATTGATATGGACGGCAAGTTCGTGGCCATCAAGATGCACTTTGGTGAGCTGGGTAACCTGGCTTTCCTGCGCCCGAACTACGCCAAGGTGGTGGCAGACCTGTGCAAGGAGCAGGGGGGCCAGCCCTTCCTGACCGACTGCAACACGCTGTACCCGGGCAGCCGTAAGAACGCGCTGGAGCACCTGAGCTGCGCGCAGGAAAACGGCTTCTGGCCCATGACCACCGGCTGCCAGATCATCATTGGCGATGGCCTGCGCGGCACCGATGAGCTTGAGGTGCCCGTGCCCAACGGTGAATACTGCAAGACCGCCAAGATCGGCCGCGCCATTATGGATGCCGACATCTTCATCAGCCTGACCCACTTCAAGGGCCACGAAGCGACCGGCTTCGGCGGGGCCATCAAGAACATCGGCATGGGCTGCGGTTCCCGCGCGGGCAAGATGGAGCAGCACTCCTCCGGTAAGCCCGCCGTGCAGGAGGAGCTCTGCCGCGGCTGCCACCGCTGCGCCAAGGAGTGCGGCTCCGATGCCATCCGCTACAACGAGAACAACAAGGCGGTCATTGATTACGAAAAGTGCAAGGGCTGCGGTCGCTGCATCGGTGCCTGCAACTTCGATGCCATCTATTCCATCGACAGCAGCGCCAACGAGGAGCTGGACCGCAAGATGGCAGAGTACGCCGCCGCCGTCTGTGCAGACCGCCCCTGCTTCCACATCAGCCTGGTGCAGGATATCAGCCCCAACTGTGACTGCCACGGCGAGAACGATGCCCCCATCCTGCCGGATATCGGCATGTTCGCCTCCTTTGACCCCGTGGCGCTGGATCAGGCCTGTGCCGATGCCTGCCTGAACGCACAGCCCCTGCCCAACAGTCAGCTGGGCCAGAACCTTGCAAAGCCCGGCTGGAACTGCCACCACGACAACTTCAAGGATTCCAACCCCAATGTCGAGTGGAAGGCAACGCTGGAGCAGGCCGAAAAGATCGGCATGGGCACCCGCCAGTACACCCTGAAGAAGATCTGAACATAAAAATAAGCCCGACAACGTCGGGCTTATTTTTATGTCTCTTGCATTCAGGGGCAGACAGGACGCTCAATACTCGCTGGAAGCCGGGACCAGTACGTCAATGACATCGGCCAGGGCTTTCCAGTTTTCCTCGGAACAGCCGGGCAGCTCTTTGGCATCCAGACCGGCATCCTCGATGCGGCCGGTCATGCTGTCCTTGTCGGTCAGCAGGGTCTCGGCATCGGCCTTGATGAGCGGCCAGGCATCGGCAAAGCTCTGCTGGTCATCGGCGCTCAGGCTGTCGAACCACTGGGTATAGGCAGCTTTGATGTCGCTGACCGGCTGGATGCTCATGTTGCAGCCATCGGCCCATTTCAGCAGGGAAGCCGCCGCGATGACGGATTTCAGCGAGCAGCCGGACACGCCGGGGCCCCAGCCAAGGCAGGGGGCAAAGGCATCGTCCGGGTCAGAGAGGGAGAACAGGGAATTCTCGCCTGCGTCCAGCGGGCCCACCTTGCCAGTGTCGGCGGTCACAGTGGAAGAGGGGATGCTCTCGCTTGCAGAAGCGGAAGAGCTGGAAGCGGCAGTGCTGCCGGAAGAGGTGCTGCAGCCTGCCAGCACGCCGCACAGCAGGGCGGCGCAGACCAGCAGGGAAAGAATACGCTTGCGAATCATAGGAAAGCCTCCTTTTATCGTGTTCCGGCCCATCTGCCGGAGAAACTGCTCTGGTACATTTCTAGTATACTGTTCTGCCGGGCTGTTGTCAATCGGCGTGCGCAGGACGATTTTTCACCCCGGCTGTGCAAACTATACAAACTTTTGTCCTTTTTTTCTCAGTCGGGCGGGATTGACATTTTTTGCGCTGGCGCGTATAATCCGGCCATGGTCAAACTGGGAGAAATGAGTGAAGAACTGGAAAAAGGGGGAGAAACGGATGCAGAAATTTCTGCGGCGGCTGGAACGCTTTTCACAGTCGCTGCTGTCGCCGCTGTCTTATCTTTCGGCGGCGGGCCTGCTGCTGGTGCTGGGGGCGCTGCTCACCAGCAAGCCCCTGTGTCAGGCACTGCCGGTGCTGCAGTGGGCTCCGCTGCAGCTGGTGGGTCAGCTGCTCTATAACGGGATGATGGTGCTCATCAACAACCTCAGCGTCATTCTCTGCGTGGGGGTGGCTGCCGTGCGCGCCAAAACCGAAAAGCAGGATGCCGCCCTGCTGGCGCTGATGGCCTATCTGGTGTTCCTCACAGCCAACCACACCGCGCTGGAAACGCTGGGACTGCTTGCCCAGCCCAACGGGATGACCGGCCTTGCGGGCACGGGCCAGACCACCATTCTGGGCATTCAGGTGGTGGACACCGGCGTGGCAAGCGGCATCGTGCTGGGCTTTGCGGCGGCGTGGCTTTTCAACCGCACCTGCGAAAAGCAGTTTTATGGCATGATTACCCAGCTCTATTCAGGTCTGCGGTGGTCGTTTTTGTGGCTGTCGGCGCTGGCGGTGGCACTGGGGCTGGGGTTCTGCTTCGTCTGCCCGCCGCTGCAGCGGGCGGTCAGCGCCCTCACGGGCTGGATCGCGGCTTCAGGGAACGCGGGTGTGTTCCTCTACGGCTTTCTGGAACGGCTGCTCATCCCCACCGGCCTGCATCACCTCATCTATATGCCCTTCCAGTTCTCTTCGCTGGGCGGCAGCCTGACTGTGGGTTCTGTGACCTACACAGGCGCTTACGTCGTCTGCATGACCGAGTACACCATGGGCCTGCCCCTCTCAGACGGCATCGTCTGGATGTACACCGGCTTCACCAAGACCTTTGGCTATCTGGGCATTGCGGCGGCCTTCATCTTCACGGCCCGCAGGGAGAATCGTGCCCGTACCGCCGCCGCTATGATCCCGCTGGCGGTCACGGCCTCGGTGGCCTCCATCACCGAACCCATTGATTTTCTGTTCTGCTTCGTTTCGCCCCTGCTCTGGGTGGCCCATGCGGTCATTACGGGCGGCTTTATGGTGCTGCTCCATGTCCTGCATGTCCGGGCCTTTACCTCCAACCTGCTGGGGTCGCTGGTGTTCAACCTGAGCGCCGGGGAGCAGCTGCAGAATCTGCCGCTGCTCTATCTGCTGGGCCTTGCGGAGATCCTGACCTACTTTGCCGTGTTCAGCGTCCTCATCAAGGCAAAGGATCTGCCCACCCCGGGCCGGGAAGCAGCCCCTTCCACAGACCAGTCCCCGTACGCCGACCCGCAGGAGGTGTGCCGGTTCATCGCCGCGCTGGGCGGGCCGGAGAACATCGCCCAGCTGGGAAACTGCTTCACCCGCCTCCGGCTCACGGTGCGGGATGCCTCGCTGCTGGATATGGGGGCTCTGCTCTCCCTGCCCCATAAAGGTCTTGTGGTGCAGGGTACCCGGGTCCAGCTGGTCTGCGGCCTGCACGCCGCCCAGCTCCGCCATGCGCTTGAACAGCAGCTTGCCGAGATGGCCCCGGTGTGATTGCATTTTGATAAGAGAAACGGTATAATTGTGGCGAAACCTCTCAGTCGCCTGCGGCGACAGCTCCCCTGACAGGGGAGCCAAAAAAGCCCCTGCCTCTCCTATTAGGCAACAACAACAACCGCCGCCAGTGGCGGATGAAGGGAGTTGTTGTTGGGGCAGCGGCCAACAAGGCACAAGTGCAATACTTTGCACGAAGTGAATGTTGGGAGCCGCAACCCGGACAAGTGGCATTGCGAAGCAATGACGGAGAGGTTTAGCAGCGGATAACCTGAAAATAAAGGAGAACATAAAATGCAGAATAACACCTTTTCCGTCGAAGGTCTCTTCGATTTCCTGAACGCCGGTGTCAGCGCCTTCCACTCCACGGCTGCGGCTGTGAAGATCCTGGAAGAGAACGGCTACCAGAACTGCCCCGAGAGCGCAGCCTGGGAGCTGGTGCCCGGCGGCAGATATTACACCACCCGCAACGGCTCTGCCGTGCTGGCATGGCGGATGCCCAAGGGTGAGCTGACCGGCTGGCATGTCACCGCCAGCCACAGCGATTCTCCCACCTGGCGCATCAAGCAGCTGGACGGCGGCAAGGACGCAGTCTTTGCCAAGGTGGAGACCGAGGGCTACGGCGGCATGATCATGCCCACCTGGCTGGACCGTCCCCTGAGCGTGGCGGGCCGCATTCTGGTCCGCACGGAGAACGGCATCCGGAGCCTGCTGGTCCACCCCGACCGGGCGCTGGCTGTCATCCCCAACCTCTGCATCCACTTCAGCCATGACCTGAACAACGGCATGAAGTACAACCCTCAGGTGGATCTGCAGCCCATCTTTGGTGAGGCGGGTTCCACCCTGCGGGACGCTCTGGCTGAGGAAGCCGGGGTCAAGGCTGAGGACATCGTGGACGCTGACCTGGTGCTCTGCACCCGTGAAAAGGCCGAGCGCGTGGGCCTGAAGGGCGAATATTTCATGTCCGGCCGCATCGATGACCTGGAATGCGCCTACACCACCCTGTGGGGCTTCCTGCAGGGCCGCGGCGAGGAGGAAGGCCGGGGTGATATGTGGGTCATGTTCGACAACGAGGAGGTGGGCTCCTCCAGCCGGCAGGGCGCACAGGGCACCCTGATGGCCAACGTGCTGGCCCGCATTGAGGAAAAGCTGGGGGTCACCCGGGAGCAGAGCATCCGTGCCTGCACCAACAGCCTGCTGTTGAGCGCCGACAATGGCCACGCCACCCACCCCAACCACCCCGAAAAGAGCGATCCCGCCAATGTGGCAGTCATGGGCGGCGGTGTGCTGCTGAAGTACAATGCCCGCCAGACCTACACCACCAGCGGCTTTACCGGCGCTGCCTTTGCCGAGATCTGCAAAAAGGCCGGTGTGCCGGTGCAGGTGGCCGCAAACCGCGCGGATGTTCCCGGCGGCTCCACGCTGGGCAACCTGCTGGGCCACCAGATCCTGATCCCCATGGTGGATATCGGTCTGGCACAGCTGGCCATGCATTCCGCAATGGAGACCGCCAGCTGCAAGGATGCCGAGTACATGGCAAAGGCCGTGGCCGAGTTCTATAACACGCCCATCTCCCAGCCTGTGGACGGCGAGTGGAAGCTGGGCCTGTGAGCGCTGTGACCGGGCGCTTTGCCCCCAGCCCCAGCGGGCGGCTGCATCTGGGCAATCTGGCCTGCAGTCTGCTGGCCTGGCTCAGTGCCAAACATCAGGGCGGACGCATCGTTCTGCGCATTGAGGATCTGGATGCCGAGCGCTGCCCCCGGAAATACGCCGATGCGCTGGAAGAGGACCTGCGCTGGCTGGGCCTTTTCTGGGATGAGGGCAGCAGCCACGGCGGCCCCAACGGCCCCTATTACCAGAGCGAGTGCGCCGCCATCTACACCGAGAGCTATAACAAACTGGAAGCACAGGGCCTTGTTTACCCCTGCTTCTGCTCCCGTGCCCAGCTCCATGCCGCCAGCGCACCCCACACCTCCGACGGCAATGTGATCTATCCCGGCACCTGCCGGGGGCTGACGGCGGAGCAGATCGCCGAAAAGCGCAAAAAGAAAGCCCCGGCCTACCGTCTCATGGTGCCCGACGAGGACATCACCTTCACCGATGGCTGTATGGGCCACCACACCGAGAACCTGCTCCGCGACTGCGGGGATTTCTACCTCCGCCGTGCCGATGGCGTGTTTGCCTACCAGCTGGCTGTGGTGGTGGACGATGCCCGCATGGGCGTGACGGAGGTGGTGCGAGGCGCGGATCTGCTCTCTTCCACCGCCCGGCAGCTTTATCTTTACCGTCTGCTGGGCCTGCCCGCCCCAAAGTTTGCCCATTGCCCGCTCCTGCTGGCCCCGGATGGCCGCCGCCTGTCCAAACGGGACGGTGACCAGAGCCTGGAAAATCTCCGGGCAAAGTATACGGCGCAGGAGATCGTGGGCAGGCTTGCCTTTGCCTATGGTCTCCAACCTGAACCGGCTCCCCGCACCCCGGAAAGCCTGATCCCAGACTTTTCCTGGGACAAGGTGCCAAAGCAGGATATCTGCCTGCCGGAAAATCTGTTTTAAGCAAACCCGCGATCTTTGCCATGCCCGTGCAAAGATCGTGGGTTTTTCTTTACAAAAAAACAACTTATGGTAAAATATAACTAGAGACTTTGCTGAAACAGAAAGGAGCCTGTTATGCGTAAAATGTTAAAAGCGTCGAGTTTGTTGATCTGTGCAATGCTTTTGCTCAGCGCATGTGCAAGCTCTTTGAATCTGAGACCGGGGCCTTTCCGTTCGGAAATGCAGGATGTTTTTGTTCAGCAGACAACACTTGCGGTTCCGGCCAGTCACGCCGAGCATGGGGAGGACTATGTCATTGAGTGGCAGGACCCTGTGATGGAGCAGCACGTCCGGAAATGGCTTGACCGCCCGAAGGGGGATATCTATCACAGCGATGTCTGGGATTATCAGCGAGTCTCGATAAATTCCGGAACCGGCGTAGGGGATCTCATCGTCAAAGATGCACCGGACGGGGTGGACATTGGGGGAAACGTCAGCAGCAATGAGCAGTTGGCAGCCTGCGCAGTCAGCGTAGAGGGAACGTATGATCCGGTGACCTCTCTGGCAGACCTGCGGCATTTTGACAGCTTGCAGGTATTGTCGGTCAATAATAGAAGGGGAGCCCCACCCATTACAGATCTGACAGGTCTGGAAGAATGCAAAAATCTGATGCTTTTGAGTGTGCCCAGTGTGGAGAGCAGCGCATTCCCGACCTTTGCAAAGCTGGATTCCGTGGTAGAGCTGAAGTATGGCAGTGACGGGATCCGGGCGGATTCCAATGTCTCCGACCTTTCGGCGCTGGCGCAGATGAAGTCGCTGAAGATGCTGTGGATCACCGGCAGTGAGGTCGATCTGACCCAGCTGGCCGGAGCTGACTTGCGGGTCCTGAGACTGGACGTGACCCGGATCGGTTCGCTGGAACCGCTGAAGCAGATGGAAAATCTGAGCTTTCTGCAGCTGTGCCAAGGGCCGGAGATCGACAGCTTTGCCCCGCTGGCGGAGAGCAGTGTGCAGTATCTGAGTATGTCTCTCTCTCAGGGTGCACAGGAAGCCTACAAGGACATGGATTATACTCCCCTGACCCAGATGCCGCAGCTGATCTGGCTGGATCTGACCAACAACATCACGTTTGATACGGAAACCTGCAAAAAACTGCTGGCAAACGATACGGCCCTGAAATATCTGAAAATTTCCTATACATCAGCGGCCAAAGATGCCGAAGAGCTGGATACAGCGCACCTGAAAGAGTTCACTGCTCCGGCTCCGTAATGCCCCAAAATGCAAAACACCCATGCCAGCGCCGGCATGGGTGTTTTTTAGTGCAGATTCAGAGCCGCTGCAAGGCTCTTGCGTCGCTGCGTTCCAGTGCAGTCATGGCTGTATCCAGAACCATGGCCAGCAGGATGCCCAGCAATACATCAATGCAGCTGTGCTGCTTGAGCAGAACCGTGGACGCAATGATGGACATGCACAGCACTGCCGAAGCAGGCCGCATCCAGCGGCGGCCCGGCGTTTCAAAGATGCGGCTGCGGTAGTAGGCCATCATCAGGGTGACGGAGTTGAACACATGGATGGAGGGGCAGACATTGAGGGGCGTGTCGGTGGCATAGAGCATCCGCACGGCCTGAGCAAAGATATCGCTGCCGTACACCCGGTAGGGCCGCAGGTCAAGGCCGGTGGGCAGGATGACATAGCAGGCCAGCGCAATGGTCATGCCCGCAAACAGGGGCAGGCAGAGCCGCCAGAAGTCGGCCCGGGGCGCTTTCCACAGCAGGTAGAACAGGGTGAAATGGATCCACAAAAACCACGCAAAGTAGGGCACGATGGCATATTTGCAAAAGGGGATCAGGTCATCCAGATGGCAGTGCACCAGAACATCGGGCACGGCAATATGGACTTCGAGCCAATGGAACGCCGAAAGGTAAAACAGGAGATAAAACGCCATGAACGAAACGGGATGGCGGGAAAACCAGTTGCGCATGGAACACACTTCCTTTTCTGGAATGGGGGCCGCAGCCCCGCCTAAAGTTCTTTGCAGCGTATGATTATACCGCGCAAAGACGAAGAAAACAAGACAAAAAGCTGACAAAATCGTGAACACATCCGCGCGGAATTTGGTATGCTTTGGGGAAGCGGATGCAGGGGAGAGAAGCTTCTGCCTATTGATACGAGACAGGATGCGGGTTTCCTGCACAAAAAAGCCCTCCCCGCCAAAACTGCAATGGCGGAGAGGGTCGGATATACGGAAACTCAGATCACCTTTTGCTCCATCCACTTGCCGCGGACAAAGCGGACGCAGAAGAACAGCGAGCGCATAGCCCAATCCAGGAACATGCCAAGCCAGATGAACAGCAGGCCGCAGTGGAACTTGAGCACCATCAGGTAGCAGAAGGCCACCCGGAACACCCACATGGAGATGACGCTGACCGTCATGGTAAAGGCGGCATCTCCGGCGGCGCGGAGGATGTTGGGCAGGGTGAAGCTGGAGGGCCACAGGATCAGCGATACAACGTTGAACCAGACCATCAGTTCCAGTGCCATGCCGTAGGCCTCCGGCGAGAGGTTGAACCAGGAGAGCGCCAGCTTGTTCAGGAAGAACAGGCCGGAAAGGTTCATCACCCAGTCCCCGGCGTAGGCGGTCAGGAGCAGCAGGCGGGAATAGCGCTTGGCCTGCGCCTTTTCCCCGGCACCCAGACACTGGCCCACAACGGTCAGCGCGCCGATGCCCACGGCGGAGGCGGGCACGTTCAGGAAGCTGGAGATGTTGCCTGCCACGGCGTTTGCCGCAATGGCGGCGGTGCCCAGCGTGCTGGTCAGGCTGGAGACCGACAGCTTGCCGATCTGGAACATGCCGTTCTCGATGCCGGCGGGAATGCCGACTTTCAGGATGCGCTTGATGAGGTCGAGATCTGGCTTCAGGTCGGTGAGGTGGTCGATGCGCAGCGCACATTCCGGCTTCTGCAGCAGGAACATCACGGTGAAGCAGGCGATCATCCGGCTCACGAGGCTGGCGGTGGCCGCACCCATCACGCCCATGCCAAACCCGTAGATCAGGATGGCGTTGCCGCCAATGTTCACCACGTTCATCACCAGGCTGGAAAGCATACTGATCTTGCTGTTGCCCTGGGCGCGGAACAGAGCCGCACCGGCATTGTACACGCCAATAAAGGGGTAGCTCAGAGCCGAGAGCAGGAAATAGGTCTCAGCGTAGCGCATCACATCCGCGTCAATGGAGCCGAAGATGCCCCGCAGGATGGCGTGCCGCCCCACCGCCACGATGACGGCGGTGACCACGCTGAGCGAGATCATAATGAACATGATCTGTGCGGCACTGGCTTTGGCCCGTTTTGGCTCCCGGTGGCCGATGTACTGGCTGGCGACCACCGCGCCGCCGGTGGCCAGTGCGCTGAGCAGCTGGATCATCAGCACATTGAAGGAGTCCACCAGGCTCACGCCAGAAACGGCGGCTTCGCCCACCGAGGAGACCATCAGGGTGTCCGCCAGACCGATGGAGATGCTGAGGGCCTGCTCTGCCACCAGCGGCAGGAAAAGTGAGATGAGCTGTTGACGGTTGAACAGCGGTCTGGATGTGGTCGATGCGTCTGTCATGGTGTCCTCCCTTGGCGCGTGGATTCAAACACACCCATGATAGCGCGGAATGACGTGAAAATCAAGATGTTGTATCCAACAAACCTGAAAATCAGGCAAACTCTTTGCTGGGGGTCAGGCTGGTGCCGTAATAAACGATGTAGTCGTAGGGGACCTGGGGATTGTACGCGGCCAGATCGCCGTACTTGGCCAGAATGTCGTTCCGCAGGTTCTCCGGGGTGTAGGGCTGCCCGGCGGAAAGGGTGTCGGCGCAGACAGCGTTCCACATGCTCTCGGTAAAGGCGGCGCAGTTGAAGTAGGCCGACCAGTGGTCAGATTTGGCAAGGTTGCGGTTGACCACGTCCAGCTGGCCCTGATCCAGCGAGGTCTGGACAGCATAGATGTTCTGGTAGTAGGAATCGGCCAGATAGCGCTTGTAGTAGCCCTCCAGATTGTACCAGATGCCGGTGTGCTCCCAGCGGTTGCCGCGGGGGCTGAAGGTCATCTCGGTGTCGGGCGCGATCCGCAGGCCGCCCACCTCGATGTCGTGGTCCGAAACGTTCCGCACCGAGAGGAAGGAGTGGCCGCTGGAATTGATGGAGGCATCGCCCCGGTCCTCGGCCCGGGCGTAGATGCGCAGCAGGGCCACGGCACCCTCGGCGGGTTCTGCACCGTAGGCCTGCACGGCAGATCTATGGTCGGCCTGTTCAAAATCGTAGGGGCCGCCGGTGCTGGTGGTAAAGCCGACGATGTTGCGGATCTGATCCTCAAGGGGGCTTACATCGGTGATGACACGTTCGTCCTGGGGGGCGGGCGTGGCGGCGGGAGCCTCGGCCAGCGCGGCGGTGCTGCCGGACACGCACAGGGCCAGCGTCAGGCAGAGGGAAAGGGCGCGGAACAGCTTTTTCATGGGGGAACCTCCAAAGAGAAAAATTTCAGGTCAAGGATAGACGATTTTTGGAACGCTGTCAAGAAAAAGATATCTGCCGCCTTTACCCCCGGTGCCGGTTGTGTTAAAATGGAGCTGGCAGCCGTGCCCGGTGGTTTGGGGTATGGAGCCGATCGGAAGGTAAATGAATCTGACTCAGAGAGGGGAACAACCTATGCCAAAAGAAGCACACAAGGTCGTGGTCATCGGGCACCGCAACCCCGATACCGATTCCATCTGCTCCGCCATTGCCTATGCGGAGCTCAAAAACCGCACCAGCACGCTGGTCTGTGAGCCGCGCCGTGCCGGTAAAATGAATCAGGAGACCGAGTTCGTCCTGAAAAAATTCGGTGTCACGCCGCCCCGGATGTGCACCGACGTGAACCCCAAGATCCGGGACGTGGATTACCGCGAGATGCCGGGCATCCCGGGCTCCACCAGCCTGCGCCGCGCGTGGAAGATCATGCGCGACCAGCAGATCGACACCCTGTCCATCACCAGCGCGGACAACGAGCTGGAGGGCATCATCACCGTGAAGGATCTTGCCACCGCCAACATGGACGTGTTCGATACCGCAGTGCTGGCCAAGAGCCGTACCTCTTATAAGAACATCCTTGAAACGCTGAACGGCACCATGGTGGTGGGCGATGCAGACGCGGTCTGCACTACCGGCCACATCAAGATCGGCACCGCCACCCCCGAGATGCTGGAAAGCAGCGTGGAAAAGGGGGATATCGTCATTCTGAGCAACCGGTACGAAAGCCAGCTCTGCGCCATTGAAAAGGAAGCCTCCCTGCTCATCATCTGCAATGGGGCCAAGGTGGGCCGCACCATCCAGCGCATTGCCGATGAGACCGGCGTTGCCATTATGACCACCCCCGAGGATACCTATGCGGCGGGCAAGCTCATCAGCCAGTGCGCACCCATCTCCTATTATATGACCCGGGACAACATCCTCAAATTCACCCTCGTCACCCCCGTGGCCGATGTGCTGCGGGTGATGGCAAAGGTGCGCCACCGCTATTTCCCCATCCTCGATGAGGAAGGCAAATACTGCGGCATGGTCAGCCGCCGCAACGTCATTGCCCTGCGCAAGCGGCGCATCATTCTGGTGGACCACAACGAGGCTACCCAGGCCGTGGAGGGCTTTGATCAGGCCGAGATCCTGGAGATCATCGACCACCACCGCATCGGCAGTCTGGAGACCAGCGGCCCGGTCTACTTCCGCAACCAGCCCGTGGGCTGCACCGCCACCATCATCACCCAGATGTACGATGAAAACGGTGTGGACATCCCGCCCCAGATCGCGGGCCTGCTGCTGGCGGCCATCCTCTCGGATACGCTGGCCTTCCGCAGCCCCACCTGCACCCCCGTGGATGAAAACGCCGCCAAGCGTCTGGCCAAGATCGCAGGCGTGGACATTGAAGAGTTTTCCACCGAAATGTTCGAGGCCGGTGAAAAACTGGACGGCAAGACCCCCGAAGAGGTCTTTTTGCAGGACTTCAAGGTGTTCATGTGCGGCGATATCCGCTTTGGCGTGGCACAGGGCAGCTACATGACCCGCAAGAACCTGCAGGCCGCCCAGGCGCTGCTCCAGCCCTATCTGGAGGAGGCCCGCAACAAGCAGAACGTGGAGGACCTCTACATGCTGCTGACCGATGTGCCCAAGGAGGAGAGCGTGGTCATCTGCACCGGCCGCTACGCCGCCGAGGTGCTGAGCAACGGCTTTGAGAGCCGGCCCGCCGCCGACGGCAGCTGGACGCTGCCCGGCGTGGTCAGCCGCAAAAAGCAGTTCATCCCCGCCATGATGAGCGCCTATCAGGAGCTGTAACCCCCGATATAAAACACGAAGCCCCCGGAACCCTGCATGTTCCGGGGGCTGTTGTGTTTTGTAAGGGAGCGTCAGGCTGCGACTTTTAAGGGAGAGTTATCAGTCCAGATGGTGCCATCCAAAAGCTTTGTTACGGCCAGTGTGCCGTTCACGCTGACCCGCGCGGGGTCCAGCGCATAGAAATCGCTCTCCCGCAGGTTTTCGGGGTCTGCCGTGGGGGAGATGCCCGCCACGCACACCCAGTGTCCGTAGGTGCTGCTGGTGGCGATGTGGGGGTAATTGACCTCTTTCCAGCCGGAGCCGGAGAGATGGTATTCATAGCTTGTCACGCGGTTGGTGTGCTTGGACACGCCGCTGACGGCGGTGTTTTTCAGATGTACGATGACAGGCCGCCCGGCCTGCAGCTCTTCATACAGGCGGGAAAGGCAGTCGGAAAGGGAGCCGCTGTAAGCGTAGTACCCGGCGGCAGACCATACCGCGCCGTTCGACCACATCCCGCTGCCCGAGCAGGGCTTGCCATCCAGAATGGTGCGGGCGTAGCGCAAGGCGTACCAGCTGCACCGGCCCGAGGTCTGGTTGCCGATGGAGACGATCTGCTGGCTGTCGAAGGACAGCAGCGTGATGCCGTTCACATCCTGCAATTGTGCCGCCGCAGCCTTTGGCGCGGCCAGAAAGCTCAGGCACAGCAGAACTGCTGCCACAAAAACGCGCACCGGAGCGCGCAGGGAACCATGCTGCATGGGGCAAACTCCTTTTCCTTGTTCAGGAACGGCACCCGGCGGTTCCCATTGCCTTAAGTTTAGCACCAAATCGTGGTAGAATTGTGTAAACGCCGGAAATATTTTCCGGTTTTTGCCCCGGGCACGGCAAAGGATCTTTGCGAAGATTCGTTCTGGAAAAAACAACAAAAGCAGGAGAAAATGTTTGGTGAAGCTGGCAATTGACAAAAGCGACGGTCGTTGGATAAAATAAAGCTGGAAGGGGCCCTGTTTCAAAATGGAAAGGCACCCTGCATATTATGATAAAAACACAACAAAACGACTGGAGGTCCCGACATGAAAATGCTGAAAAAACTGGCCGCTTTGATTCTGGCGGCGACCATGGTACTTGTTCTGTTCACCGCCTGCGGCGGTGATAGCGGCAGCACCGGCACCAGAGAACCGGAAAAAGAAAAAGCCGCGTTCGAGTCCATCGCTAAGGATAATCGCATGGCCGCCACTGCAAAGGTCAATGATCCGCAGCTGCAGGCTGTGGCTGAGAAGCACCTGAACGAAGATCTGCAGGCACAGATCGATTTCTTTGGCGCAAAGTTCTTTGGCAAAGTTCACGTGGATGGCAAAGAGGAAGAGTATCTGACCATTACCGTGACGACAAGATACGATTACGGGTCTTTCTTGACGAAAATCCTGAAGGCAGTTGAGAGTGAGATCAATAGAGAGGTCGGCACCAACGTCAAAGTGGATGGCAATGGCAGCTGGACTAAGCTGGGTGTCGTGGTCAAGAGCGACAATAGCCATAGCTACATGGCAGTGGCATTCCAGATCAAAAACCCCAAGAAGTAAATTAAATCAGTTTTTACCCCCGGAGCGTGGCTGAAAGGCCGCCCTCCGGGGCTTTTTGTATTTGTGGCAAAATCCTTCTGATTGTGGTACAATAAAAGATAGATTTTGTCGAAAGAAAGGAACCTTTGGATGCAGCTGTTTGAACTGGTCAGCCCGCGGCTGTTCCGCTCGCTGGCGGGGCCCAACCGGGCGTTTTATGCGGAGCTGCTGCTCCTGCTGTGGGAGGAGTGCCGCCACACGGCGGATTACTCCATCTCCCGGGCAGAAGCGGTGAGCCGGGCCGAGGATTACTTTGCGGCGCTGGCAAAGCCGCTAGCACTGGATGCCGATGACGCGGGCGACGAAGCCGAACAGCCCACCCGGGACCCCCATACCCTTGCGCTGGGCTTCCTGCTCCGTCTGCGCCGCACCGGCTGGCTGGAAGAGCAGCCCGGCAGCTATGAGGAGGAGCCTGCCCTTGCCTTTGTGCCTGAAGTGGCCCCCCTGCTGGAAGCGCTGGAGGAGATCCTGAACCCGCGCGTTGTCACCTACACCGGCAAGCTGTACAAGGCCTGGCAGCTGCTGCAGAACATCGGGGAGGAAAAGAGCCCCTATGAAAATGTTCTGCGGGAGGTGGCCTCCGATCTGGAAGCACTGAACAAGTCCCTGCGGGCGCTGAATGCGTCCATCGGGCATTATATCGACCGGCTCACCCGCAACCGCACCCCGCAGGAGGTGCTGGAGCTTTTCGACCAGTACGAGGAAAAGGTGGTGGCCGCCGCTTACCACCGCTTCAAGACCAGCGATAACCTGTTCAACTACCGCGCTTATCTGGAGGAGGAACTGGACGACTGCGAGGCAAACCATCTGCCCCGGCTGGCACTGGATTACGCCCGGGTGGAGCACTGCGCCCCCGGCGAGGCCGCCCCTGCCGTGCGTGCCCTCATCCAGAAGCTGCGGGATTCGCTGGAAGAGATGAGCACCCTGATGCGCCAGATCGACCAGAGCCACATCCGCTACCGCAAGCGGGCCGTGCAGCGGGCTCAGTTCCTGCTGCTGAGCGACCGCTCCTCACAGGGCAGTGTCACCGCCCTGCTCCGCCGCTATGCCGAGGAGATCAAAACGCCCGACCAGCTGTTCGCGCCGGATGACGGCCCGGTGGCAAAGCACCTGCACCTCTACCCGGCGGCGGTGTTCGGGGCAAAGCCCCTCTACCCGCCCGCCGCGCCCCGCAGCGAAACGCCGCTGGCCCCGGTGCGGCAGGCCGGGCTGGATGCGGAGCAGCTGCGCAAAGAACAGCAGCTGCTGCTGGATTACGCCCGGATGGCCGTGACCGAGGAAAACGTGGGCCTGCTGGCAAAACAGGCCCTTGCCGCCCGCAGTGCGGTGGCCGCCTCCACGCTGGCGGAGGAATACCCCCGCGATTTTGCCCGCATCATCGGCCTGCACACCTATTCGCAGTCGCCGCGCCGGGCTTACGATATCACCCTTACCGGAAACTGGGTCGAACGGGGCGGCTTCCGGTTTGAAGAGTTTATTCTGACACCCCGCAGGGAGGACGCTGACCATGGCCGAACCGAATAAAATGCTGGAAGAGACCGCAAACTATCTGCTCAACCACTGCTTTGTGCTGGGCGGCGTGGAGGATCAGCGGGCAAAATACCTCTATGTGCAGGATCATCTGCCCGAGGTGCGGGCCGTGTTCGCGCCGCTGGGCTATGCGGTAACGCTTTACCCGGCTCCGCTGCAGGCGGCGGCGCTGGTCAACGAGCATGAGGGCAGCCAGGCACGGCTGCTGAAATACGAGAGCATCCTGCTGCTGGTGCTCCGCCTGCTCTACCTGCAAAAGCGGGAGAGCCTTGCTGCCAGCGCCGATCAGGTGCTGGTCACGGTGGAAGAGGTGCAGACAGAGCTGCAGAAGATGAACCTGCCCCGGCGGCTGGACCAGCGCACGCTGGAGGAGCTGATGCGCACCCTGCGCAGGTATAATCTGGCCCGCCCGGTGGGGCGGCTGACCGGTCTGGACAGCCGCATCGAGGTGTTTCCCACCGTGCTGCTGGCCCTGCCGGACGCAGACCTTGCCGATGCCGCCGCCGAGAGCAGCCGCACCCGGGAGGAACTGGCCCTCTACGAGCGGCCTGACGGGGATGCCAGCGGGGAGGAAGAAGAATGATCGAATTAAAGCGCCTGAAGCTTATCAACTGGCACAACTTTGAAAATGTCACCTTTGATTGTGCCCGTCTGACCTATATGATCGGTGTCAACGCGGTGGGCAAGACCACCATTCTGGATGCCATCCGCTACTGCCTGACCACCAACCGCAATTTCAATGCCCTGGGCAATAAAAAGAGCGGCCGCACCCTGCAGGGCTCTGTCCACGCCAAGCAGCGCGGCGAGAATGCCTACCGCCGCCCGGGCCGCACGGTGGCATATATCGGAGCCGAGTTCTGGGATACCGTCAAGCGGACCAGCTTTGTCATCGCTGTCCGGGTGGAATCCGAGGGCCCCATGCAGGAGCTCCACCCCGGCGACCAGACCTGGTACATCTCCGAGGACGGCATCACGCTGGAAAAGCTGCCCTTCCTTGATCCGCGCACCGGTGCCCCCAGCGCCAAGGAGGACTTCAAACCCGCCGTGGGCCGCCTGTCCTACACCCGCAGCCCCAGCGAGGCCCGGGACCGCATCTGCCGCGCCCTGGGCATTGGCCGCGCCTCCAGCCCGCTGGGCAAAAAGTTCAACGAAGTGTTCCAGATGGGCACCAGCATGGACGAGATCCCCAACTTCCGGGAGTTCCTGTACCAGTACATCCTGCCCCAGCCGGAGCTGGATCTGGAAGCGCTGCAGGGCGACCGGGTGGAGCTGGAAAACCTCCACGCCGTTCTGGCCGAGGCCCAGACCCGTGCCGCCGCGCTGGAACAGATCGTGGCGTATGGCCGGGAAGCTGCTGCCAAAGAAACGGATGCCCTTGTCAACCGGGGCGCGGCCCTGCTGGCCCGCGCCGAAGCGGATGCCGGTGAGGATGCCTCCTGGCAGAGCCATCTGGATGCAGGCCGCCGCCAGCTGGCCGATCTGAACGCAAAATATGAGGCCGCCAAGAACGCCGAAGCCGAAGCCCGCCGGGCCTATCTGGCGGCCCACGGTGCGGCCGGTGACAGCGGCGCGGGCCGGGCGCTGGATGCCCTGACCGAGGAGCTGGCCCGGAAAAAGAGCGCGCTGGATGCAGCGGCCCGGACAAGGAACGGTCTGGAAGCGACTGCAGATACCATCACCGGCCTGCTGACCCAGCTGAACCGCAGCGGCTTTGCGGTGGAGAAGGAGCTCTGGCCCCAGCGCCTGACAGCGGAACATCTCCCCGCCCTGACCGAGGCACTGGCCCGCATCGAAAAGCCGCTGGAAGAGCAGTATTTTGCTGCCCGGCAGGCTTCGGCGGATCTGGCAAAAGAGCAGGAGGCCCTGCGGGCCGAGCTGAACGCCGTGTCCGGCGGCAAGTGGGTCTACCCCCACGGCGATGCCGCCACCAAAGTGCGGGATGCCGTGAACGCCGAGCTGAAAAGCCGCGGCATGACAGCGGATGCAAAGATCTTCTGTGAGCTGCTGACCGTGGCCGATGAGAGCTGGCAGGACTGTGTGGAAGCCTGCCTGGGTGACCGCCGGTTCGATATCCTTGTGCCGCCTGCCCACTACGCCGCCGCCAAGAGCGCCTTTGTGGCGCTGGGCGACCGGGTGGGGCCCATCAGCCTGCTGGATACCCCGGGCATCCGCAAGGCGGACCGCCATGCGGAGACGGCCCCCGCCGACAGCCTTGCAGCCCAGGTCACCAGCGAGAACCCGCTGGCCGCACAGTATGCGGACACCATCCTGCGCCGCATCGTCTGCTGCGACACCCCCGATACGCTGGAGCATTTCCCCGACAGCGCCACCCGGGACCTGCTGCGCCACCATCCCTTCCGACTGGAACGCCTGCGCAGGCCCCAGCGCTATATCGGCCTGGATGCCCGCAGGGAGCGTGCTGACGCGCTGGAAGCACAGCTTGCCGCTCAGGCCGACCGCTGCCGCGAAGCCGCCCAGACCGAAAAGACCCTGAAATCTGCCTACGACCAGTACCAGAACGTCCTGCGGGGCCATGCGCTGGAACAGCTGGCCGAACTCTGGGCCAGCCGGGCCGCGCTGGATGCCGCCCGTGCCGACTACGCCGCGCAGGAGCAGAAGCTGGCCGACTGCCGCGAGAACCCCATGCTGCAGCAGCTCTACCGCGAGGAAGAAACCCGGGAAGCTGCGTGGGAGACCGCCCGCAAGGCCGTGGAGCAGGTGGGCGGCGATATCCGCGTCTGCGAAAAGCAGATCGCGTCCTGTGAGGCGGAGCAGGGCAAGGCGGTGGAGACCGCTGCACAGAGCAGGGAGGCGGCAGAGGCATTCTTTGCACAGCACCCGCTGCTGGAGCCTCTGGCACAGGAACGCAAAAAGGGCCTGATGACGGGCGGGCGCACGGCCCGTGCCGCCGCGCAGACTGCCGAAAAGGCACAGACCAGGCTGGACGATGCCCTGCGAGCTTATCTCACTTCCACGCTGGAACCCGCCCAGAGGGATTACAACGAGCACTATGTCTGCGATTATCCGCTGGGTCTGGCCGGGGTGGAGCAGTACCGCGCCCAGCACGAAAGCCTTGTCCGGATTGATCTGGAACGCTACGCCGCCCGTCTGGAACAGGCACAGCGGGACTGCAAGGACCGCTTCCGCAAGGATATCCTCTTCCGGATGAAGGATGATATCTTCAACGCCCGCCGCCAGTTCCGGGAGCTGAACAAGGTGATGGAGCAGCTGACCTACGGTGAGGAAGTCTACCGCTTTGAGCTGGAGCCCAGCCGTGACCCCCAGCTGGCCGCCTTCTATCAGGTCATTGTGGACAAGGGCAACCAGCAGATGACCGACGGCGACTCGCTGGACAACCTTGCCGCCACCGCCGACCCCGTCTACGAGCGGCAGGTGGACGCGCTGATGGAAAAGATCATGGCTGATGTGGACGAGAACACCCGGGCCCGGCAGGAGGGCCGCACCACCTCCGGTGCCACCCTCTCGGATTATGTGGACTACCGCACCTATCTGGACTATGACATCAAGGTGACCAACACCGTCTCGGGCCAGCAGGCCTATCTTTCCCGCGTCAGCCGCGATTCCTCCGGCGGCGAGAATCAGGCTCCCTTCTATGTGGCCATCTGCGCCAGCCTGCTGCAGATCTACCAGAAGAGCGAGAACAGCATCCGCCTTGTCCTGCTGGACGAGGCCTTCAGCAAGATGACCAGTGACCGCATCCGCCCCATGATGGAGCTGTTCCGCCGCCTGCAGCTGCAGGTGCTGCTCATCTCCACCGTGGAAAAGAGCACGGCCATCCAGCCCTACTGCGACATTACCTATTCCATCGTGCGCCACGGCGATGCCAACGCCATTGCGCCGTTCTACCGGGCCGGCACCCTTGCCGATGCCCCGGAAAAGGAGACTGAATATGAATAACACCCTTGCAAACATCTGGCTCTTTGCCACCCACTGGACCAAGCTGGATGCTTTTGATACCGAGGAAGAGCTCAACGATGAACTGGAGCTGCTCCAGCGCCAGAGCCTGCCCACCAAAGTCCGTCAGGTCACGGACAAGGAAGGCAGGGAACAGTTCCTCCTTTACGTCAAACAGGCCGACCGCGATTACGCCCGCTACTGCACCGGCTGGCGGCCCGGCGGGATGATGTGATCCACCCCTGCAAAAAGGAGAATCCATGTCAAAACAGAAAATCCAACTTTCGGATCACTTTGATTATTCACGGCTGATCCGTTTTGTGCTGCCCTGCATCGGCACCATGCTGTTCACCTCCATTTACGGCATTGTGGACGGCCTGTGCGTCTCAAACTTTGTGGGCAAAACGGCCTTTGCGGCAGTCAACCTCATCATGCCCGTGCCCATGCTGGTGGGTACCGTGGGCTTTATGCTGGGCACCGGCGGCAGCGCCATTGTGGGCATCACGCTGGGCGAGGGCGATAATGCAAAAGCTGACCGCTATTTCAGCCTGTTCATGTCAACGGCGCTGATCGCTGGCATCGTGCTGTCCGTGCTGGGGATGCTGCTGCTCCGGCCGGTGGCCATGATGCTGGGTGCCGAAGGCGAGATGCTGGACTACGCCCTGCGCTATGGCCGGGTCCTGATGCTCAGCCTGCCCACCTTTATCCTGCAGAATATGTTCCAGAGCTTTTTTGTCACCGCCGAAAAGCCGCATCTGGGCTTTTATTTCACGGTGGGTGCGGGCTGCACCAACATGGTGCTGGACGTGCTGTTGGTGGGCATCCTGCACTGGAGCGTGGAGGGTGCCGCCATTGCCACCATGCTCAGCCAGGTGGTGGGCGGCCTGCTGCCGGTGTTCTACTTCCTCAACCGGAACAACACCAGCCTGCTCCACCTCTGCCGCCCGCAGTTTGAGGGCGGTGTGCTGCTGAAAGCCTGTGTGAACGGCTCCTCTGAGCTGATGACCAACCTTTCCATGTCGCTGGTGAACATCCTGTACAACTATCAGCTGCTCCGCTTTGCGGGCGAGGATGGCGTGGCCGCCTATGGTGTGATCATGTACGCATCCTTCCTGTTCGTGGCGGTGTTTGTGGGCTATGCCGTGGGCAGTGCGCCCATCGTCAGCTACCACTACGGTGCCAATAACCGCAAGGAGGTCAACAACCTCTACTGCAAGAGCCTGAAGCTCATCGGCGTGGTTGCAGTGGGAATGACCATCGGCTCCATGTTCATCATCCCCCATGTGGCCCGCTTCTTTGTGGGCTATGATGAAAACCTGCTCATTCTGACCACCCGGGCCTTCCGGCTCTATGGCCTGAGCTTCCTTATTATGGGGTTCAACGTCTATGCGTCCTCCTTCTTCACGGCCCTGGGCGACGGTGTGACCAGTGCGCTTATCTCGTTCCTGCGCACCCTGCTGTTCCAGGTGGCGGCGGTTCTGCTGCTGCCGCTCCTGCTGGGTATTGACGGCATCTGGTTGGCCGTGACAGCCGCCGAGCTGGCCGCTTTGCTGGTCAGCATCGGCCTGTTCATCACCAGAGACCGGCAGTTCCATTACCGCAAGGCAGAATAACCGCAAACAAAGAAAGGACCCACGGCGGGTCCTTTCTGTTTTCAGAATGTAAATTCCACGAACTCGCAGTTTTTGATGCCTGCCGCCGCGTACTCCTCGTTGGTCATATCGTAAAAATAGGACTGCACCACCCGGGCAATGCCGTTGTGGGCCACCAGCAGGAAAGTCTTGTCGGTGTTGGCCCGGAGCTCGTCCAGCAGATTGTAGATGCGCTGGGCCAGCTGCATCATGCTCTCGCCGCCGGAGTAGCGGTCGGCAAAGTGGGTCTTGGAGATACGGAACTCTTCGCCGTCCCGGGGCGTGCCCTCGTAGCGGCCAAAGCACTGCTCCCGGAGCCGGGGCTCACACCGGGCAGGAATGCCGGTGGCCTCTGCAATGGCCCGGGCGGTGTCGGCGGCGCGGGACAGGGGAGAGTACAGGATCTCATCGATGCGGAGGCCGCTGGCCCGGAGTTTTTCGCCCAGCTCCCGGGCCTGGGCGCGGCCTTTTTCGGTCAGGGGGCTGTCGGTCATGCCGCAGATCTTGTTTTCCACGTTCCACACGGTCTCGCCGTGGCGGGTGAAATAGACCTTGTGCGCCGCCTTGGTCAGCCTGTGATCCCGCAGGGTGACGGTGCTGCCCTCGTTGATGTCCAGCCGGGTCAGCTCAGCATCCGGGTAGGGGAGAACCCGCTGCGTGCCGTCGGCAGCCTCCAGCAGGACATCACAGAGCACGGGCTGGCCCTCGGGCAGCTCCTCGCAGCCATAAAGCTGCTCCTCAATGCGCAGAACGCGGTAGTTTTTTTCTTCCATCCTCTTCGACCTCTTTCGGGCAGATTGTTTCTTACATTATAAAACGGCAGCGGGGCCCCGTCAACGCTTGACAGCCCCGTGTGCCGCCTGATAAACTAGGCGCAAGGGATAAAAACGCCAAAAGGAGAGAAGAAGTTGAACATTACAGAACTGCGGTATCTCGTCGCCATCATGGAATGCGGATCTGTGAGTGCGGCGGCAAAGCGGCTGTATGCCGCTCAGCCCAATGTGAGCAAGGCGCTGAAAAATCTGGAAGAAGAATACCATCTCCGCATTTTTGAGCGGTCATCCACCGGCATGATCCCCACGGAGCAGGGGCGGCATTTCATCGAGCAGGCCGAGCGGGTGCTGCGGGAGGTGGACCGGCTGGACCGGAGCGTGCAGGAGGAGCAGGAGCGCTGCGCCGAACTGCGGGTAATGATCCCCCACGCCACCTATGCCTCCTATGCGGCGGTGGATTATCTGGAGCGGGCAGCATCCATTGAGCGGCTCCACATCCACATCCGGGAGGGCGGCTCCATGGAGGCGCTGGATCATGTCCTGCGGCAGGGGTATCATCTGGCTCTGCTGCGGTACGCCGTGGAGGATGACGAGCACTATACCCATTACTGCGCCCGGCGGGGCCTGAAAATGGAACCCATTATGGATTTTGAATACAGTCTGCTGACCAACCGGGACGGCCCGCTGGCCCGGAAGGAGATCCGCGACCTGTCTGAGCTGGACAAGTATATGGAAATCCTCCACGATGATTTCCAGCTGCCCGGCGAGGAGGGCGGCGACGGTGTGCGCTGGCATGTCAACCCGGAACGCCGTATCCATGTGTATGAGCGGTGCAGCCAGTTCTCGATCCTGCAGCGGCTGCCCACGGCCTACATGTGGGCATCGCCCATGCCCCGCAGGGCACTGGAGCAGTACCATCTGGTGCTGAAGAAGTGCCCGGCCCAGCGCCAGCAGATGCGGGATGTGCTGGTCTACCCGGACAAGGGCCGCCTGCGCCCCGAGGAGCAGGCCTTTGTGGATCTGCTCCACAAGGAAGCGGCTTCCACCGTAAAATAAAGGGGCTTTCCGGCTAAGGCACGGCAAAGGTTGCTCCCTTCGAAATTGACAAAAAAACCAATAAATGGATGCAAAGCCGGGCGAAAATGAGCGCCCGGTTTTATTTTTGCTGATAAATGGTCAAAAAATAAACGGAAAAGCGGCAAAAATTCTTTGCAGCTATATCGGAAACCATATGGCCCCATGCCGGAAAGATATTTCTCCGCTGGAAAAAAGTGTGCTACCATGAGGCCAGAAAAGAGCCCCGGGTATGCGGCAGAATGGGGCCGCGGCCGGCAGGGGCAAAAAGGAGGTTTCTGGTATGATTAGTTTTCTGCTCTGTCTTGCGATCCTGGTGGGCGGATACTTCGTCTATGGCAAGATCGTGGACAATACCTTCGGCCCGGACGACCGTGAAACGCCTGCTGTGCGCATCAACGACGGCGTGGACTATGTCGTGATGCCCCAGTGGAAGCTGTTCCTCGTCCAGCTGCTGAACATTGCGGGCCTTGGCCCCATCTTTGGTGCCATGCAGGGCGCTTTGTGGGGCCCCGTGGTGTTCCTGTGGATCACCTTCGGCACCATCTTTGCCGGTGGTGTGCATGACTACTTCTCCGGCATGATGAGTGAGCGCAACGACGGTGCTTCCATCGCGGAGATCACCGGCAAATACTTAGGCCCCGTGATGCAGAACATCATGCGTGTGTTCTCTGTTGTGCTGCTGATCATGGTGGGCACCGTGTTCGCCGTCGGCCCTGCCGGTCTGATCGTTGAGCTGTGCAGCCAGAGCGGTGCATCCGGCGTGATGACCTCGCTGCTGTTCTGGCTGGTCATCATTCTGACCTACTACTTCATCGCGACCTTTATCTCTATTGATGCGGTCATCGGCAAGATCTACCCCGTGTTCGGCATCTGCCTCATCATCATGGCCATCGGTGTCATCTTTGGCATCTTCACCAACCCTGCCTATACTATCCCTGAGATCTGGGATCACTTTGGCAGCATGCACCCGTCGGGCACGCCCATCTGGAGCTTCATGTTCATCACGGTTGCCTGCGGCGCGATCTCCGGCTTCCACTCCACCCAGTCGCCTCTGATGGCCCGCTGCATGAAGAGTGAGAAGCAGGGCCACTTCGTGTTCTACGGTGCTATGGTCTGCGAGGGTGTCATTGCCCTGATCTGGGCCGCTGCAGGCTGCTCTCTGTACGAGGTCACCGATGGCCTGAACACCGGTCTGGCACAGGCACTGGCAATGGGTCAGTCCAAGGCCATCTATGATGTCTGCTCCAAGACCATGGGCGGCGTGGGCATCGCACTGGCCATGATCGGCGTGGTCGTCTGCCCCATTACCTCCGGCGATACCGCCTTCCGTTCTGCCCGCCTGACCCTGGCCGACTGGTTCAAGATCGATCAGGACAGCTACGGCAACCGCCTGAAGCTCTGCATCCCCGTGCTGGGCGTGGGCGCTTTCCTGGGCATCGGCAATGCACTGGGCTTCATCAACTACACCGTGATCTGGCGTTACTTCAGCTGGACCAACCAGACGCTGGCTATGATCGTCCTGTGGGCTGCTTCCATGTACCTGTTCAAGGAGAAGAAGAACTACTGGATCACCGCAGTGCCCGCTACCTTTATGAGCGCTGTGTCCGCTACTTACTTCGTGCTGGCTCCCGAGTGCCTGGGCGGCTTGCTGAACCATAAGACTGCCGAGGGCGCTATCGTCTATAACACCGCAGTTGCTTACCCGGTTGGCATCCTCTTTGCGATCGCCATGCTGGCGCTGTTCATCTATGCAACCAAAAAGCAGACGGTGAAAAAGACTGCATAATTGACATTTCCCCCTCTTCAACCTTCTCAATACCCATTCACAACCGCAAAAACCGCCTGCCGGGCCGTCCGGCAGGCGGCTTTTGCTTGTGCAGAGAAACAACGAATTGCGGCAAAAAGAACAGGAATGCAGACAAGATGCACAAAAATATACTAAAAAGTTTGGCAGGGTGCACTAAAAACGAAAAAACACCCGCTGAAACGATTTCGGAAAAGAAGTTTTGCCGAGGATACGTTAAAAAATATTTGCCGGGATTCCCGGGAACGGCTGACTTATATAGTTTTTGATATAAGGGCCATTCTGGAAGGATATTACCAGATTTATGAAGATTGTGTTAACATAGGGCCAAGGAATGGCCGTGACGGGGCAGAATGGGGCTCCGGGCACGGACGATAAAAGGAGGTTTCTGGTATGATTAGTTTCTTACTCTGTCTGGCGCTCCTGATCATCGGCTACTTTGTCTATGGCAAGATCGTTGACAATACGTTCGGACCGGACGACCGCGAAACTCCTGCTGTGCGCATCAACGATGGCGTTG
>OOCW01000634.1_pt1 | contig 31893 bp, 24 predicted proteins | sample 1671201 | NCBI WGS metagenome assembly OOCW01 (sample SAMN06348132, study PRJEB24527) | human gut metagenome | biome: human gut; feature: ankylosing spondylitis patient; material: feces | host: Homo sapiens | place: China | collected 2015-10
AGTATTTTATAAAGTTGATTTTTACCCTGTGCCATATCAAAATATCCATTATCCTCGAAATAAGTAGAAAACTCTTCAAAGAATTTAAATGGACTTTCACTATAATAATTTTTTATAATATATTCTAAAGATAATGGGAAGTTATTAGAGTTATAATATTTTTCTAATATTTCTTCTATATCTTTTATTTTTAATATTTCGTCATAACTTATAAAATCATTGTATAAAATCTCGTATGGTGCATAATCCTTGAATTTATATCCGTATTTTTCTGCCGAATATCTCATTCCTGTTCCTTTTATCATTTTTAAGAATCCAAGTTGAAGTTGCTCTATTCCAAGATTAAATACATCATTGAATGATTGTTCAAATCTTTCATATCCTTCATAAGGAAGTCCAGCTATTAAATCTAAATGTTGATGTATATTTCTATATGATTTTATAGTTTTTACTACATAAGACAATTTTTCAAAGTCATCTCTTCTTCCAACGGCATCTAATGTCTTTTGATTAGTACTTTGAACGCCTATCTCAAATTGGAATAATCCTTCTTTGCAATTTTTAAGGAAGTTTAGCATATCCTCATCTAATAAATGTGCTGTAACTTCAAAGTGATATGTAGTATATCCATTATCATTTTCCATTAGAAATTCCATTATTTCTTTAGCAAATTTTTTATTTGCATTGAAAGTTCTATCTATAAATTTAATTTGAGATACTCTTGCATCTATTAAGTTTTTTAAATCTCTTTTTACTCTATCTATACTAAAATATCTAAGACCTTTTATAGCTGAAGATAAGCAGTATTGACAGTTAAACGGACATCCTCTAGATGTTTCGTAATATACTATTCTATTTTCATATTCTTTTACATCTAAATTTTCATATGGACTTGGTATTTCATCTAAATTAGATAATAATTCCATTTCATCATTTACTATAATTTGTCCATCTTTTTTATATGTAATTCCTTTTACATCCTCTATTTTCTTTTGTCCTAAGAAATGTTGAACTAAACTTCTAAATACTAATTCACCTTCACCACATAGTATATAATCTAAAAACTCATATTTCTCCATGGCATTTTTGCTATCATATGTAACTTCAGGTCCACCTAAACCTATTTTTATTTCTGGTTTAACCTTTTTTAAATTGTCGCATAATTTTACTATGTCATAAATATTCCATATGTATGTAGAAAAGAATACTACATCATAGTTATTTTTGTATATATCTTTTAAAATATAGTCTAATTGATTGTTAATTGTATATTCTCTAACATCAACATCAACTAAATCTTTTACGCTCTCTCTTAAGTATCTTATGGCTAAATTCGTATGTATGAATTTCGAATTTAGTGTAGTCAATAATATTTTCAAATATTTCACTCCTTTTTAAATTTATACTATGTTTTTATATGAATTTTAAGTTAAAATAATTATAGTAAGATAAATATTTTAAAACTACGTTAATATCAACAATTTAGAAAGGATGTATTTATTATGGAATCTATTGATCAAGTATCTATAAATGATTTATCAAAAAGAGATTTACTATTATTAATAAAAGCTCTTGAGTATACTGGGGAAAGTACTAAACTTGAAGAATTTTTAAATCTTAAAAATAATATTGTAAAAGAATTATGTTTTTTAACTGAATCTACTGAAGAAGAATTTATCCACTATTTAGAAGAAAATAGTTAAATTCTATGCTCTTTTAAATTTAAATTTATATTCACCTGATTTAGATTTAACTTTTATATGAAGTATATTGTCTTTTAATTCTTTTGATTCAATATTTATCTTATTCAATATGGCATCTGAGACAATATCGCCTTCATTATATTTAATTAAATTTCTTGGGTCCGAATTTAAATTGTAAGTTTTTTTGTTAATTACATATTTTCTTAATTTTATTATGTAGTGAGACATTTGTTCAAGAAAATCTATATTGTCCGTATTTAGATTTACTTCTTCACCCAATATTGATAATATAGATTTTTTCATACTTAAAACTCCTATATTATTTACATGTCTTTCTTCTATATAAATATCATATATGACATTTAATAAATTCTTTATTATTTTTGAGTCCTCATATTCTCCAACTTTTAAATCTATATAATTATCAATTAATTGTATGGCATTAATTCTGGCCATTTGAAATTTTATCATATTTAGTTTTTCTAACTCAATGGAAAATCCTATTATTTTTTCCTTTAATAATTGTAATAAATCATTATATTCTATATTTTTATTTTCCAATAAATAATGCATTAATGCATTGTAAATTACTGCTCCTAGTATATACTCAAATAAATTGTCTTCTTTTTTAAGATATTTAACATATTTTTGAATTAAACTTACTACTTCATCTTCACATTTTTGAATATTTGTATTTGAAAGTATTAGTGGTAGTAAAATATTAAGTATATCATCATAAGATGGTTTTGTTCCATAAAAGTTATAATATCTTAACTCATCCTTCAACCTGTTATTATCTATATATACATATCGTTGAATTTTATCGTCTATCAAACACTTAGTATTTATGATGATTAAATGTTCTAATCCTTTACTTTTATCATCTATATTAAAAGAATTTAGATAAGAATTTCTTATTAAATTTTCTTTCATAAGTTAACTCCCTTATAAGTCTTTTACTTAGTATTTTTATCCAGACTATTATCTTATATTCAATTTATATCAATAAAAATAGCAGCTAAAAAGCTGCCATTTTCTACATTCTTTCTGGTGCATGCATTCCTAAGATTCCAAGTCCATTTTCAAGAGTTTGTCTAGTTGCAGCAACTAAAGCAAGTCTTGCTTTTCTTAACTCTTCATCTTCTACTAATATTGGATTATCATGATAGAATTTATTGAATGCTTGAGCTAAGTCTAGTACAAATCTTGTAACTATATGTGGCTCATTTCTTCTCATTGCAGAAAGTATTGATTTATTAAATGATCCGATTACTTTTAATACTTCTGCAGCATCACCATCTGATAATAAGTCGTAGTTTATATCTGTAGTTACTTCTTCATTAGCTTTTCTTAAAACTGCACAACATCTAGCATGAGTATATTGAACATATGGACCAGTTTCTCCTTCGAAACTTAATGTTCTTTCCCAAGAGAATGTGTAATCTTTTACTCTACTATTTGATAGCTCTTGGAATACTACTGCTCCAACACCAACTTGTTTAGATATTTCATCAACATTTTTAGCATTTGGATTTTTAGAAAGAACAGTTTCTTTTGTTTTTTCTATAGCTTGTTTTAATACGTCTTCTAAGAATACTACTCTACCTTTTCTTGTAGACATAGTTCCTTCTTCTAAAGCAACCATACCAAATGGAACATGTATTAAATCTTTTGACCATTCAAATCCCATAAGTTCTAACACTTTAAATAATTGTTGGAAGTGTAGGGCTTGTTGAGAACCAACTACATATATACATTTATCAAAATCATAAGTATTTTTTCTGTATATTGCAGCAGCTAAATCTCTAGTCATATATAAAGTTGAACCATCATTTTTAGTTATTAATGCTGGTGGCATATTGTATTCTTCTAAATCTACAACATTTGTTCCTTGAGATTCTTGTAATAATCCTTTTTCTTTTATTTGATCTATTACAGTATCCATTTTATCTGAGTAGAAAGATTCACCTGCATATGAATCAAATTCTATATCTAATAAGTCGTAAACTCTAGCAAACTCTTTTAAACTTTCATCTCTGAACCATTGCCATAATGCTTTAGCTTCTTCATCACCATTTTCCAGTTTTGTGAACCAAGCTCTAGCTTCATCTTCCATTTCTGGTTTCTTTTCAGCTTCATCATGGAATTGTATGTATAATTTTAATAACTCTGGTATTGGATTAGCTTCTACAGCTTCTTTGCTACCCCAAAGTTTAAAGGCAACTATAAGCTTTCCGAACTGTGTTCCATAATCTCCTAAGTGATTTACTCTTACTACGTTATATCCTTGAGAATCATATATTTTATATAGGGCATTACCTATAACAGTAGTTCTTATATGACCTATATGGAAAGGCTTAGCTATATTAGGCGATGAGAAATCTATTACTACAGCTTTACCTTGTCCTAAATCACTATGTCCGTAATTTTCTTTTTTAGTTAAAACGTCTTTTATTACATTTTGTGCTAATTGTGATTTATTTACAAAAAAGTTTACATATCCACCAAGTGGCATAACTTTTGATATTTCATCTTTAGCTTCTATAGATTCTGCTAAATCAGCAGCTATCATATTTGGGGCTTTTCTAAATACTTTAGCTAATCTAAAGCATGGAAATGCAAAGTCCCCCATTTCTTTATTTGGTGGCACTTCTATTAGTGCTACTATTTCTTCTAATGTTAAGTCTTCTATTTTCTCTTTAAGACAGTTAGCAATTGCTACTTTAAAATCTTGCATTATGTTCTCCTCTCTACATCATTATTCTTCTATGTTAAATTAATTTTTACTTTTTTTCAAGTTATTCATATTGTTATAGCCCAAATATATATTATAACTCTTTTTCACTAAAAACTTCTATATTATTTTCAGTAAATAAAGCAGCTGTAACTCCCTTACCTGGAATTTTCTTTCCACTAAAAGTTCCATCATATATCAAATTACATCCACATGATGGACTTCCTTCTTTAAGTAAGGCTTTATCGCAATTAAACATTTTTGCAATTTTAAGACTTTCATTTGCTCCATTTACAAAGTTTTCTGTTACATCTACATTTTCACAAGAGATGACTTTACCATTTTTATATAAAACATCTCTTCCATCTAGACAATTTATTTCAGATGGTTTCCTTGGTGTGGTTAATCCTCCAAGTTGTTCTGGGCAAATAATGATATACTCTTTATCTTTAAGAAATTCTTTTACTTTCTCATTATCATTATTCCCTCCATTGTATTTACAATTCACTCCAACTAAACAAGCAGAAACTACTAACAATTCAACCATCTCCTTAAAATTTTTATTTTATTTCTACTATTGTTACTCCCATTCCACCTTCGCCATATTGACCTGGTCTTTGAGATTTAACATGTTTATTCTTTTTAAGTACATCTTGAAGTCCTTTTTTAAGCACTCCTGTCCCAACGCCATGTATTATTGTAACAGTTTCAAGACCTGCCACACAAGCATCATCTAGGTATTTATCAACTTCCATTATAGCCTCTTCTAAATTCATTCCTCTTAAATCAACTTCACTTTTTACACTTCCTGATTTAGCACTTATTATTTTTCTAGTTGATTTAGTTACTGTAGATTTTTTTTCTTTAGGTGCAATTTGTAATGCTTTAAATGGAAGAGTCATCTTCATTATTCCCATTTGAACCACAGCTTCTTTTTTCTTTTTATCAACTGATACTACTGTCCCATCTTGATTTAAAGTAATAACCTTTACTTCATCTCCTGGTTTTAAATCCTTAATTTCTTTATTTGAAACTTTTGGAACTATCATACTTTTTACTGATGGTTGAAGATTTCCCATAGAATCAGCTAATTCTTTTCTTAAAGCTTCTATTTTCTTATTTTTTTCCTTAGAAGCCATTTCCATTTCCATATTTCTAAGTTCTTTTAAGATATTATCTGCTTCATCTTTAGCTTGTCTTGTTATACTAAAGGCTTCACTTCTTGCTTTTTCCATCAATTTTTCTCTAGAATTATTTAATTTTTCTAGTTTTCTGTCATATTCTGTTTTAATATATTCTATTTCTTTTTTAAGTTGTTCAGCTTCAGCTCTTTCTTGCTCAGCTTTTATTCTATTTTTTTCAACATTTTGAAGAACATCTTCTAACTCTATATTATCTGTATTTATAAATTCTTTTGCTCTATCTATTATATAATCTCTAAGTCCTAATTTTCTTGATATTTCAAAGGCATTTGATTTTCCTGGAACTCCGATTAATAACTTGTAAGTTGGACTTAATGTATTTATATCAAACTCAACAGCGGCATTTTCTACTCTATCTTTCGTAAGAGCATAGTTTTTAAGTTCACTATAGTGAGTAGTTGCTATACATTTTGCTCCTGCCATATTTACATCTTCTAATATTGCTATAGCAAGAGCCGCTCCCTCTACTGGGTCAGTTCCTGCACCAAGTTCATCGAATATTACTAAAGAATCAGATGTTACTTCATTTAATATTCCTACTATTTTTGTCATATGAGATGAAAATGTAGATAAACTCTGCTCTATACTTTGCTCATCTCCAATATCAGCAAATACATTATCATATACGCACATACTGCTACCATAATCAGCTGGTATATGAAGACCACTTTGAGTCATTAATGCAAATAAACCTACAGTTTTAATAGTTACTGTTTTACCACCTGTATTAGGTCCTGTTATAACTAATGTATCAAAATCTTCTCCTAAGTAAATATTATTAGGCACAACCTTATTAGCATCTAATAAAGGATGTCTACCATTTTTGATATTTATATGTTTTTCTTTATTTAATACAGGTTCTATACCTTTCATAGCTAAAGATAGTTTTCCTTTAGCAAAAGCAAAATCTAATTTCCCAAGTATTACTTGATTAGATAAAATATCTCCTGCCACTTCTCCAACTAATTTTGTAAGTTCCGCTAAAATTCTTTCTATTTCTTCTTGTTCATCTAATTTTAGTTTTCTAAGCTCATTATTCATTTCAACAATACTCATTGGCTCAATAAATAGTGTAGCTCCAGATGAAGATTGGTCATGTATTATACCAGGTACTTGAGATCTGTATTCAGCTTTTACTGGTACAACAAATCTATCTCCTCTGACAGAAATAATAGCATCTTGTAAATATTTTTGATATGTAGTTGATGATATTATTGAGTTTAATTTAGCTCTAATTGATTGATTTTTTTGTAAGATTCCTCTTCTTATGCTTCTTAAAGTTGGTGAAGCATTGTCTGATATCTCCACATCACTAATTATGGCATTATCTATCTCTTCTTCTATTTCTCTATACACATATAGAGCATTTGATAATGCTTGTATTCTTGGATAATTGAAATCTTCCTCTTCTCCTGGAGATAAACTTCTTTTTAAAGTTCTTGCAGCTCTCAAACTTCCACTAACTTTTAATAAACTTCCTGGATCTAATACAGCTCCAATTTCTGCTCTTTTAACACTATCAGATATATCTTGTATTCCACCTAAGTTAACATGTCCTCTTTTTGTCAGGATTGCTTGTGCTTCACTAGTTTCTTCTAGCATATCTTTTACTTCATTATAATCTGGTGATGGTGTTAATTCTTCAATATATTTTAACCCTAATGAAGATGAGGCTTTTGTTGCTAATAAATCAATAATTTTATTGTACTCTAAGACTTTTAATGATTTCTTGTCCATATATCCTCCTCTTTAATTAACTTTTTATGTAAATTTATCATATTATTTCATCTATCTATTTATTTTTTCTCAAAAAATGTATTATACTACTTATATGCTAAATAATATTATACATTAGCATATTATATTTTAACATATAATATAGTTTTTATTTAGTATATCTAAGTTATTTAAATTATTAACTTAAATTTTAATTTTAATCTGATAAAAAGGAAAGGGAATTTATTATGACAAATGTATTAAATAATTTAAATCCATCATTAGTATTTAAATACTTTGAAGAAATATCTCAAATACCTAGGGGATCAGGTAATGAGAAACAAATAAGTGATTACTTATATAAAGTTGCAAAAGATTTAAATTTAGAAGTAATTCAAGATGATCATCTTAATATTTTAATAAGAAAACCTGCAACTAAAGGATATGAAAATTGTCCTGGCGTAATATTACAAGGTCATATGGATATGGTTTGTGAAAAAAATAAAGATGTGGATCATGACTTCGAAAAAGATCCAATTGAGCTTAGAATAATAGATGATATGATTTATGCAAATGGTACTACATTAGGTGCTGATAATGGTATAGCTGTGGCTATGGGGTTAGCTGTACTTGCTTCAAATGACTTATCACATCCTGCTTTAGAAGTATTAATAACTTCTGATGAAGAAGCTGGTATGAGTGGTGCAATTGGATTAGATGGCAATATACTAAAAGGGAAATATATAATAAACTTAGACTCTGAAGAAGAAGGATATTTATTAGTAAGTTGTGCAGGTGGAAATAGATCTTACGTTACTTTACCACTTACATATAAATCTATAGATGAAGATAAAGAAGTTCTTTTATTAGAAGTAAAAGGTCTTCTTGGTGGACATTCTGGAATGGATATAGTTAAACAAAGAGCTAACTCAAATGTAATAATGGGTAGAGTATTAAGTTTACTTGATGTTGAGTTTGATTTAGTTGAAGTTAACGGTGGATCAAAAAATAATGCTATACCTCGTGAATGCGAAGCTAAAGTTGTAGTAAATAAAAATCAAGTTGATGATTTTAAAGCTAGTTTACTTAAAATAGAAGAAATATTAAAACATGAATTTAGAACTACAGATGCTGATTTAAGACTTGAAATTTCACAAACTTCTGCTGAAAAAGCATTAAGCGATGATTGTAAAGCAAAAGCTATATTATTACTTAACTTAATTCCAAATGGAATACAGACTCAAAGTATGGAAATAGAAAATTTAGTAGAAAGCTCAACTAATTTAGGTGTAGTAAGAACTTTTGATGATAAAATGTCTTTCGAAAGTGCTGTAAGAAGTTCAGTTGCTACTTTAAGAGAAAATATAAACAATAAAACTAAATTACTTGCTGATGCTATTGGTGCTAATTTTGAATCTACTAATGGATACCCTGCTTGGGAATATGCAAAAGATTCTAAATTAGAACATATATGTGTAGATGTATATGAAAAATTAACTGGCAAAAAACCAATTATAACTGCTATACATGCAGGACTTGAATGTGGTTTATTACTTGATAAAATGGATGGTGCTGAAGCTATTTCTATGGGACCAGATATGTTTGAAGTTCATACTCCAAACGAACACGTAAGTATATCTTCAATCAAAAATGTTTGGGACTATTTAGTTAAAGTATTAGAAGCAATGAACCAATATTAGTATAAAAAAGTACTAAGGGATTTTCCCTTAGTACTTTTTAGTTTGAATAAATTAAAATAACAAATAAACTAATTTACAAAGCTATTAGTTGTATAAATAAAGAAAGTTTTTATTCTACACCTTTATAGAAGTGTCCTGTAGTTAAGCCTTTTTCATCTAATTTATTATATAATTTAGTTGCTTTGCTTCCTAATCTAAAGTTATTATTAATAACTTCCATATAAGCTTCTAAAATTTCTTTTATTTCTGTATCTTTTTCTCCTGTGAAATCTAATCTAAATATATTTATTCCACAATCAGATAATTCCTCTAAACTATCTAATACACAAAGTGGTTTTGAGTTGTATATTGTAGTTCTACAGAATAAATCTTGAGAAAGTCTGTATTCTTCTCCTTTAAAATCTCTAAGTGCATATCTAGATTCATTACATATTGAACATCTTTTATCTTTTTTACAATCCCTAACAACTACACCCATTGGACAGTATTCACTAATCATCATAGGAGTATAGCCATATACTACACTTTCCACATCCATATCTGTATAAGTTAAAGTTTCTTCTATTTCTCTCATATTAAGTTCTTGAGATAAACATACTGATATTGCACCTTCTTTTTTAAAGTGATTTATAGTTTCACTATTAAAGGCATTTAAATAATAATCTATATGATAATTTTTATTTTTGAAGTATTCTATTGAACCAAGTGTTCCAATTTGAACATCTTCTTGATTTAAATCTTTTATTTTTTCTAATCTTTTAAATTCTCTATTCCTTATAATTCTCGGAGCTGAATATATTAGTTTTTTATTTGATGCTTTAGCTAATTCTAAAGCTTCTTGCATTGTTGAAACTTCTTCATAATAAATCATATCCACATCAAAGTCCAAAACTACTTTTAATTGTTCTAAGTTTTTAACTTTTACTCTTATTTTATTTTCTTTATTTCTACTTACCTTCTGTGGATTATATTTGATTTTTTCATTTTTATATTTTCTATTTTTTACAGGAATTCTTTCCTCATTTAATATATCAATACACTCTCTTCTCATTTGATTGATAATACTAATTGGTAAACTAACTCCATCTTCTAAATCTATTTCTAAATTTCTTAGTTCATAAGGTGTATTACCTAATTTTCTAAGTTGAGTATCAATTTTATCCTTACTCATAGGTACTTTTAAGGCCTTCTCTACTATAAAGTCACCTGTTACAGTTGCTTCATTACCTTCTAAATCCTTAAGTTTTATTACTGGATTTTCATTTAGTTTAATTGTAACTTTTCCATCTATAAAACTTTTTGCTAATTCTTTATCTTGTTTAAAAGTACTTTGAGCCTTATCTATTAATTTAGTATCAGAAGTTTTGAATATCATTTGGTTTCTTCTAGCTTCACCTATAAAGTCTATTTCTATAGTTTCACCCTTATAACCAATATCAGTAATTTCTTTACCTTTTATGATTCTTCCTATAACTCCTCCACCTAAGTTTATTCCATCACCTTTTTTAAGGTTCTCTTCTAAGGCAATTTTTAATCTTTTGGCCTTTTTATTGTAATCTACTACTCTTCCTATATATAACCCTTGGTTATTTGGAACTTGAGAGTTCATAACATCTTTTCCTACTTCACCAAGTAGAAGGCCTTTAGTAAATTTTCTATTGAAAATAGTATATAAATCAGCCATTATATCATGAGATACATTTACTCTTTTAGTTCTTAAATATTCATCAATAGCCTCTTTATAGTTTCCTACAACAGTTGCCACGTATTCTGGCTTTTTCATTCTTCCTTCTATTTTAAGAGAATATACTCCTGCATCAATAACTTGGTTTATTTCTTCTATGGCATTTAAGTCTCTTGTGCTAAGTAAGTAGTCACCATCAGAAGATATTTCTTCACCTGTATAAATATCTACCATAGTATATCTTTGTCTACAAGGTTGAGCACATCTTCCTCTATTACCTGATCTATTCCCTATCATACTACTCATTAAACATTGACCTGAATAGCATACACATAAAGCTCCATGAACGAAAACCTCTATATCAACATTAGTATTGTCACAAATATGTTTAATTTCATCCACATTTAATTCCCTAGCAAGTACTACTCTGTCAAATCCAACACTTTCTAAATACTTAACATCTTCTAATGAATGTGCAACCATTTGTGTACTTGCATGTAGCTCAAAATCAGGAAGAAGTTTTTTTATTGTCATAGCAGCACCGATATCTTGTAATATTAATGCATCTATATTTATATCATATAAAAACTTTACATAGTCAATAAAGCCTTCTAACTCATTTTGCTTTATAAGAGTATTTGTTGTAACAAAAACTCTTACACCTCTAATATGTGCATATCTAACTGCCTCTTTTAACTCTTCTCTATCAAAATTATTGGCAGATGCCCTTGCACTAAAGTCTTTTCCACCAAGATACACGGCATTTGCTCCATTTTGAACTGCAGCCTTTAATGATTCAAATGAGCCAACAGGAGCTAATAATTCCACATCTTTCATATAGTACCTCCACTCTTATGTCAAAAGGGTGTTTCAAAAGTTATGCCTTTGAAACACCCCCATTTTTCTTTATAGATTATATTCTCTATTTTTTTAACTTACTTTCTAGTTCTGAATATTTTAACTGTAATGTATAAGTTTTATTTTGCCATTCAGATGACATTTTTTCTGCTGACTCAGCTCTTTTATTAGCTTCTTTCGCTTCCATTTTTAAAGCTTCAATTTCAGCCTTATATTTTTCTAGTTCTATATTCATTTCTTCAGTAGTTTTGTTTAGACTTTCTATTGTATCATTTTGTTGTTTTAATTCTTTTTCAAGTTCTTCTATTTTTTCGTCTTTTTCCTCTAATCTTAAATCTTTTTGCTCTAATTCATTATTAATTTGTTCAGTCTTTTCCACAACCTCTTCATTAGGTTTGTTCATGATTTCTTTTAGACTTTCAATTTCATTGTGTAAGTCTTCATTTTCATTACAACAATCAAATAACTCATCGGCAATATTTAAAGATCCAACTATAGCTGTAGCTAGTAAACTAAGTTTAGGATTTCCATCTTTAATTTTATTCATTTCCTCATCCACATATCTTGCTACACTTTTAATTTGGTCTGGATTTTTTCCACTAACAATATTATAGTCAGAACCTAAAATCCTCACAACTACTCTATTCATCTCACTAATCCCCCTATCAAAGATGAGTTAGTTTGATCTTAATTTTGCATCTAATTTTTCTTCTAACTCTCTTATTATATTTTGGTGTACTTTATTTACATCCTCATCTGTAAGAGTTTTATCTTTACTTCTGTATGTTATTGAGTACGCTATAGATTTGTATCCATCAGCTATTTGAGAACCTTTATAAACATCAAATAATTTATATCCTTCTAATATATCTTCTCCATTAGCTTTTATTATATCTTCTATTTGTTTAACTATTACTTCATCTTTTACTAGTAATGCTATATCTCTTGAAGTTGATGGATATTTTGGTAATGGATCGTATATTATAGTTCTATCTGAATTATCAAATATTAAATCTAAATCTAATTCAGCAAGATATACTCTTTGTCCTAAGTTATAGTTATCTATAACCTCTGGATGAACTTCTCCAAAAGTACCAATATATATACCATTATACATTATTGTAGCACATCTTCCTGGGTGGAATGTAGTATTATTAGTTTCTGGTATAATTTCATAATTATCAAATCCTACAGATTCTAATATTGACTCTAATGCACCTTTTAATACGAAGAAATCTACTTCTTTACCATACATACCAACACATAAGTGATTAGTTTCTATAGGTAAACCTTCTTGTGGAGTAAATGTGTGCCCACATTCAAATGCTAATGCACCTTCCACTTTACGAGATATATTAGTATATAAAACATTTAACATACTTGGCATCATTGTAGTTCTCATTACTGATGTATCTTCTCCAAGTGGATTTATTAATTTTATATAATCTCTTTTCTTATCATCAGCTGGTAATTTTATTTTGTCTAATGATTTTGGACTTACAAATGAATAAGTTAATATCTCATTTAATCCTATGCTTGTTGCTCTATCTTTTATTTTATCCATGAATTTTTGTTTAGGAGTTTTAACACCAGCAGTTGCATTACCTTCTAATTGCTCAGATGGTATATTTTCAAATCCATATATTCTAGCTATTTCTTCATATATGTCAGCTTCTTGTTCTATGTCTAATCTGAAAGCTGGTACTTCTATAACAACTTCTTCAGCTGATTTTAAATCACATTTAAACTCTAAATCTTCTAATATTTTTACAAATCCATCTAGTGATAAATCTATACCTATATTTTTTATTATTCTTGATGGATTTACAGTTAAAGTTTGAACTTGAGATTTAACTGGATAATCTTCTACAGTTCCTCTTAAAACTCTACCTGCTCCTAACATTTCAACTAATTGACAAGCTCTTTCAACACCTGTTATTGAAAGTTCTGTGCATATACCTTTTTCATATCTTCCTGATGCTTCAGTTCTAAGACCTAATTTTTTAGAAGTAGCTCTTATGTTATCTGCATTAAATGCTGCACCTTCAAATAATACAGCAGTAGTATTTTCAGTTATTCCTGAATCTAATCCACCCATAACACCTGCTATAGCTACTGGTTTTTCTCCATCAGTTATAACAAGCATATCTTTATCTAAAGTTCTTTCAACTTCATCTAATGTAGTGAATTTTTCTCCATCTACTGCATTTCTTACAACTATTTTACCAGTAGTAAGTTCATTTAAGTCAAATGCATGTAATGGTTGACCTTGTTCTAACATAACAAAGTTTGTTATATCAACTATGTTATTTATAGGTCTAACACCAGCTTCCATAAGTCTTCTTTGCATCCAGTATGGAGATGGTCCTATTTTTACATCTTTAACTATTCTTGCAGAATATCTTGGGCAAAGCTCAGGACTTTCAACTTTTACTTCAAAGTCTATTTCCTCATCGCATGCTTTTACTTCTATTTCTGGGTAATTTAATTTTTGTCCTATAGTAACTGCTGCTTCTCTAGCTATACCTATCATTGATCTACAGTCAGGTCTATTTGCAGTTAATTCAAAATCTATTATTGCATCATTTATTAAAAGGAATTCTTTTATATCTTGTCCTAATACTATGTTTTCCATATCATTTAAGATATATATTCCACCTTTACTTCTTTCATTTACGAAATGCTCATCTATACCTAATTCTTCAGCACCACATAACATTCCGTTAGATACTTCTCCTCTTAATTTACCTTTTTTAATTTTTATTCCACCAGGTAATGTAGAGTTAACTTTAGCTACTGGTACTATATCGCCTTCTAAAACATTTTTAGCTCCAGTACATATTTGTACAAGCTCTTCTTCTCCTACATTAACTTGACAAACTACTAATTTATCAGCATTTGGATGTTGTGTAATTTTTTCTATTTTACCTACTACAACATTGTTTATTTCTTCGCCTAAAAATTCTATAGTTTCAACTTTTGTTCCAGTCATAGTCATTTTATCAGCGAATTCAACTGTATCCATATCTATATTAACGTAATCTCTAATCCATTTTACAGGTACTAACATTTATTTTTCCTCCTTCTATTAGAATTGATCTAAAAATCTCATATCATTTTCAACTAATAATCTTATATCATCTATTTCGTATTTAAGCATTGCAAGTCTTTCAACACCCATACCGAAAGCAAATCCACTATAAACTTCTGGATCTATTCCACAGTTTCTAAGTACGTTTGGATGAACCATACCTGCACCAAGTATTTCTATCCAACCTTCACCTTTACACATTGAACATCCATCTCCTCCACATTTGAAGCAAGTAACATCTATTTCTGCACTTGGCTCTGTGAATGGGAAGTTATGTGGTCTGAATTTTGTTCTTGTATTACTTCCGAATAACTTTTGAACGAATAATTCTAAAGTTCCTTTAAATTGTGCCATAGTTATATCTTTACCAACTACTAACCCCTCTATTTGATGGAACATTGGTGAATGTGTTGCATCTAAAGAGTCATTTCTGAAACATCTACCTGGAGATATTATTTTTATTGGTAACTCTTGACTTCTCATAGTTCTAACTTGAACTGGAGATGTTTGAGTTCTAAGTAATAATTCATCATTGAAGTAGAATGTATCTGACATATCTCTTGATGGATGGTTTTTAGGAGCATTTAATGCGTCAAAGTTATTTTCTACTGTTTCAACTTCTGGCCCTTCTGCCACTGAGAATCCTATTCCCATGAATATTTCAGTAACTTCATCTATTATTTGAGTTATTGGATGTCTTTTTCCAACTTTAAAAGTCTTTCCTGGCATAGTAACATCTATTACTTCTTCAGCAAGTCTTTTTTCTAACTCTATTTTCTTTATTTCTTCTCTTGTTTCACTTATTGCTGTTTCTATAGCTTCTCTTACTTCATTTGCTATTTTACCCATTTCTGGTCTTTCTTCAGCTGATAATTTACCCATACCTTTTAGTATTGCAGTAAGCTCACCTTTTTTACCAGAGTATTTAACTCTTAAGCTATCTAATTCTTCCATTGAAGAAGACTGTTTAATTTCACTTAAAGCTCTTTCTTTTAAGCTTATTAATTGTTCTTTCACTTTTCTTCACCCTTTCATATATTTTGCGCTGTTTTAAAGTAATAAAAAAAGCCCTTCATCCCATCTAGGGACGAAAGGCTGTTATTCGCGGTACCACCCTAGTAGTTTATAAATATACAATATTAATAAACCACTCAACTAAACTTAACGCGTTCAACGTTAAAGCCTACTTATTTCTGTTCAGCTTTAATGCTCCAGAGGGAACTTCTTATAAATATTTAGTAAATACTCTCAGCAAATGTATTTTTCTCTTTCCTAAATTTAATTTATAATACTTTTCTCTATCATCACTTTTTTATATATAGTTTTTATACAATAATAACTATAACACAGATAATATTGCCATTCAACACATTAACTTAAATATTTTTTGATTTCATACATTAATATAGCACTTGATATGGCTGCATTTAAGGATTCTGCATTACCGTAGATAGGTATTTTAACTAATATATCTGATTCATTTATTAATTCATCATTTACTCCATTAGCTTCATTTCCTATTACTAGTGCAACCTTATTTCCATAGTCTGTTTCATGATAGTAGTTATTTGTATTTAAATAGCTAGATACTATATTAAAATCTTTTGATTTTAATTCTTTTAAACATTCTTCTTGAGTACAATGTATGATATTCATATCAAAAATGGAACCCATTGTTGATCTAATTACCTTTGGATTATAAATATCAACACATCCTTTTAATGTAATTATTGCATCTACTCCTGCTGCATCTGCAGTTCTTATTATTGTACCCATATTTCCTGGATCTTGTATTCTATCCAATATTAATACAAATTTATCTTCCTGCTTAATATTATGTTCAATTTTTTTCTCTTTAAACCTAACTACTCCTAAAATTCCTTGAGTATTTTCTGTATCTATTAAGTCTTTAAAAATTTTATTTGTTGTTTTGAACACTTTTATATTTTTGCTTTCTAAAGTACTTAAGAATTTTTTATGTTCTTGTTTTTCTTCAAAGTTTTCATTTATGAATACATACTCTAAATTTGCATTACATTCTATTGCAAGAGTTAAAATTCTGTATCCTTCTATTATATATTTAGATTCTTTTTGTCTATTTTTACTTTTTAATAATGATTTAGTATATTTTATTCTTTCATTATCTTTACTGCTTATATCTATAGGCATTTTCACATTCTCCTATTTTAAATTTTTGTCTTTAGCAACAATAGCACTTATATTACTATTTTTTCCTATTACTACTAATATACTTTTTTCTTGTAATTGTTCTTGTGGAGAAGGAATAACATTTATTTTATCTCCTGTTTTTACTGCTAAAACTGTAATCTCATACTTAGCTCTTAAATCTAATTCTATTAATGTTTTACCAACCCATTTATTCGGTGTAACAATTTCCATTATAGAATATTCTGGATCAAGCTCTATATGATCTAATATATTGTCTGATACTAAGTTATGAGCAACTCTGATTCCCATATCTCTTTCAGGAAATACAACTCTGTCTGCTCCTATTTTATATAAAACTTTTGCTTGAAGCTCGTCCTTAGCCTTACAAACAACTTGCTCTACACCCATTTCTTTAGCTATTAGAGTAGCCATTATAGATGCTCTTATATCAGAACCTATTGCTATTATTGCCACATCAAAATTTCCTAATCCTAAAGATCTTAAAGCATACTCATCTGTAACATCTACTGCTGCCACATGAGTAACTTTATCTGATAGATTTTGAATTATTTCTTCATTTTTATCTATAGCCATAACTTGATGACCTAATAAATTCATAGTTGTGGCAAGAGATGATCCAAATCTTCCGCATCCTATAACTATATATTGTTTCATAAATTTCATCCTTTCAAATTAATGATTATTATCCAACTATTATCTTACCTTCTGCATATCTAATTTTTGATTTAGTTCTAGTGCTTTTTGATAATAAAGCTACAAATATAGTAAGAGATCCTACTCTTCCTAAGAACATTAACATTATTATTATAACTTTTCCAAGGGCTGTTAATGAAGGTGTTCCTCCTATACTAAGACCAACTGTAGCATATGCAGATATTACTTCAAATACGGACTCTAGTAATGTAAATTCTGGATTCACAATAGTAAGCATTAATGTACCAAATAGTACAATAAACACTCCTATAAAGAAAATTCCTAAAGATTTTTTTACTGTCGCATCGCTTATTCTTCTTTGATATACTTCAATATCTTCTTTTCCAAGAATAAATGATTTTACTGTTAAGAATAAAGTAGCTATTGTAGTTGTCTTAAGCCCTCCACCTGTAGATGCTGGTGATGCACCGATTAACATTAAAATTACCATTAAAAATAAAGTACTTTCACCTAATAAGCTTAAATCTATAGTATTATATCCTGCCGTTCTAAGTGTTACCGATTGGAATATAGATGATAAAAGTTTTTCTTTCATATTAAGACTACCTAAAGTATTACTATTATTAAACTCGGCAATAAATATAAAAAATACTCCTATTGCAATTAGTATAGCTGAAGTATTAATAACTATTTTTGAGTGAACATTTAATTTTGAATACTTTTTATTGTTTATAATATCTAATAAAACAGGGAATCCTATCCCCCCTAATATAATCAATCCACAAATAGCAAAATTTATTAATGAATTATCTACAAAATATGTTAATGAAGAATATTCTCCTGATATAGACCCCATTAAATCAAATCCAGCATTACAAAATGCCGATATTGAATGGAATATACTATACCATATTCCTCTTAATAATCCTAACTTTGGTATGTAAACTATTGATAATAACAGTGCTCCTATACCTTCAATAACAAATGTCATCATAATTATGTATCTATTAAGTTTTACTAGTCCCGATAAGTCACCTTGATTTAAAGATTCTTTTATTAATAATCTCTCTCTAAGATTTATTTTTTTTCTTGTTAATAAAGAAAACATGGTTGCAATAGTCATAAACCCTAGACCACCTGTTTGAATCAAGGTTATAATGATAAATTGCCCAAACTCACTCCAATAAGTACCTGTATCTACTACAACTAATCCTGTAACACATACAGCAGAAGTAGATGTAAACAATGCATTTAAAAAACCTATACTTTCACCATTTTTTGAAGCTATGGGTAAATTCAACATAAATCCACCAAGTAGTATTAACGCTCCAAAACCTATAACCATAACTTGAGCTGGTTTTATAGAGTTAATGATAGAAAGTAATCTTTTTAACATGGTTTTCAACTTTCTCTGCCCTCCTTTATACATCTAATAAACTTTTAAATTATTCAATATTATAAAATAGATAATTTTCAATAATAACATTATACTATATTAATAGCTATAATATTGTATTTGTTTTTTATCATTTATATTATTATTTTAGTTATTAATCATATCTATACAAAAAAAGCATCTACTAATAACTACTGTTATTTATAGATGCTTTAATATTCATAATTATAAGAAATTATTAAGCTAATTTAGCTTTAGCAACTTCTACTAATTTAGCGAATCCTTGTGGATCTTGTATAGCCATTTCAGATAACATTTTTCTGTTAACTTCAACACCTGCTAATTTTAATCCGTTCATTAATCTTGAGTAAGATATTCCGTTCATTCTAGCAGCTGCGTTTATTCTTTGTATCCAAAGTTTTCTGAAATCTCTTTTCTTTAATTTTCTACCTATATAAGCATTTTTTAATGCTTTCATTACGAAGTTGTTAGCTGGTCTATATAATTTGCTTCTAGATCCTCTGAATCCTTTTGCAAGTTTTAAAACTTTTTTATGCTTTTTACGAGCGTTCATCGCTTTTTTTACTCTTGCCATGTTCATGACCTCCTTTATTCTTGTCGTTGTTTATAAATTTTATCGTTATTTTCTAATTTAAATTATTATCAAAATCTTAGTATGGTAATAATTGTGCTATTCTTCTAGCATCACCATCGCTAACTATAGCAGATTGTCTTAAGTTCATTTTAGTTTTTGGTGATTTTTTTGTTAATATATGACTTTTGAAAGCTTTAGCTCTCTTTAATTTACCGCTTCCAGTTTTTTTGAATCTTTTAGCAGCTCCTCTATGAGTTTTCATTTTTGCCATTATAAGTTCCTCCTCTCAGTTAATCATCTATTTTTTTGGATCTATAATTACAACCATGTTATTACCCTCGAAAGCAGGGGCTTTTGTTGGTTCTCCAAACTCTTTAACTATATCGATAAATTTAAGCATAACTTCTTTACCGATATCTTTATGTCCTAGTTCTCTTCCTCTAAAACGAAGTTCAACTTTTACTTTATCTCCTTTTTTAAGGAATTTAATAGCATTATTAGCTTTTGTATTTAAATCATTAGCCTCAATACCTGGTCTAAGTCTTATTTCTTTAACTGTTATAGTCTTTTGGTTTTTTCTAGCTTCTTTTTCTTTTCTAGATTGTTCGTACTTGTATTTTCCATAATCCATTATTTTGCAAACAGGTGGTTTAGCATTTGGTGATATTTTCACTAAATCTAAATTTTTACTATTTGCTATAGCTTGAGCTTCCCTAGAAGACATTATACCTAGTTGTTCTCCCGTTTCAGAAATAATTCTTAATTCCTTATCTCTTATTTGATCATTGATTGATAATTCTTTGCTAATTGTAGGACACCTCCAAATTATTTTATATAAAAACAAAAGCGAATGATAGAATATCATCCGCTATATAAGTCAAAATTACACTTAGTTTATAATAATATATAAACCAAACTTATATTAACCTCACTAACCCTCGGCGTAAGGTGAGAAACGGACTTCTTCTTGTTTTCTTAATTATTTTTTGTAGTGATAATCACTACTTCATATAATATACGCTTTTTAAATATATTTGTCAACTACTTTTTATATTTTTTTTAATTTTTATATTTATAGCTTTTATATATTAATCACTCTATGTGTAACAACAAACATATTGTCATTTTTTTAATTTTATTTTTTGTTTTTGATAATAAAATTTTACAACTTTGGAAAATATAAAAATAATAATAATTATATCCCTTAGAGGTGATTAACATTGAATATTATAAATAACTTTTTGAAAAAAATCAATAATCCAGTTCCTGTATTTGCACAAACAAAACTGGAAAAAGAAAATTACTCTGAAGACCAAAATAATAACAAATCTAAAAACACATTTAAAGATGTGGCTGGTCTTGATGAAGTAAAGGAGGAACTATTTGAAATAGTAGATTTTATGAAGTCACCTGATAAATATATAAAAATGGGTGCAAAAATACCAAAAGGAATTTTATTCTATGGTCCTCCTGGAACAGGAAAAACCCTACTTGCTTCTGCTGTTGCTGGAGAAACAGATTCTTCCTTCTTCAATGTAACTGGCTCTGAATTTGTGGAGAAATATGTAGGTGTAGGGGCTAAGAGAGTCCGTACTCTTTTTGAAAAAGCTAGAAAAGAAGCTCCTAGCATCATATTTATAGATGAAATTGATGCTATTGGTGCTAGAAGACACTCCGAAAGTAACAATGAAAAAGATCAAACTCTTAATCAATTACTCGTAGAAATGGATGGATTTAATAAGGATGATAATATAATAATTATTGGTGCAACAAATCGTCTTGATTTATTAGATGAAGCCTTATTAAGACCTGGTAGATTTGATAGACATATACGTATAAACTCACCTAACTATAATAGTAGATACGAAATTTTAAAAGTTCATACTAATAATAAACCTTTGCACAAAGATGTGGACTTAAAACTATTAGCCCGTAAAACTCATGGTTTCAATGGTGCTCATTTAGCAAATATCGCTAATGAAGCTGCTATATTTGCAGTTAGAGATAATAATAAAGAAATTACAAGCTATCACTTTGATAAAGCAATAGAGAGAGTAATTGCCGGAATAGAACAGAAAAACTCAGTATTAATAGAAAAAGAAAAAAGAATAGTATCTTACCATGAAGCAGGACATGCCATAGTTAGTAATATAGTTAATATATGTCCTATACAAAAAATATCCATTGTACCTCGTGGGGAAGCATTAGGATATGTGCTTCAACTACCTGATGAAGATAGATATATATATACAAAAGATGAACTAATAGGCAAGTTAAAAATACTATTAGCTGGCAAGGCAGCAGAAGAAATAATTTTCAATCATTTATCAACTGGTGCTAAAGATGACTTAAAAAAAGTAACTGATATAGCTGACCAAATGGTATGCGAATATGGTATGAGTAATCTTGGATTTATGACTTTAGAAGGTAATTCAAAATCTTTTATGTCTGAAAAGATTCAAAAAGAAGCTAATGCAATCGTTGAAGATTGTTATAAAGAAACATTAAAACTAATTAATGAAAATATAAATGATTTACATATTGTTGCCAATTATTTATACGACAAGGAAACTATGACTTTAGAAGAACTACAATCATTGATACAAAAAGAGCCTTGCTAATATTTATATTGTTATAAAAATAACCTAAAGCATTAAGCTTTAGGTTATTTTCATTTCATATATAATAATTATTCTTGAACTATATTAACTCTTTCTGCATCTTCTTTAACTACCATAGATACGAATTCATTTAAATCCATACTTCCCATTTCACCTTTATCTCTTGATCTAACAGCAACTTGGTTTTCAGCAGCTTCTTTTTCTCCTACAACTAACATGTAAGGAACTTTTTGAAGTTGAGCTTCTCTTATTTTGAATCCTATTTTTTCTGCTCTATCATCCATTTCAACTCTTATACCTGCATCAAATAAAGCTTTTTTAACTTCATTTGCATAATCCATGTATTTATCTGATATAGGTAATATTTTAACTTGAGTTGGAGCTAACCAAACTGGGAATTTACCAGCATATTGTTCTATTAATATACCTATGAATCTTTCTATACTTCCAAGAGCAACTCTGTGTATCATAACTGGTCTATGTTTTTCACCATCTTGTCCAACATAAGATATATCAAATCTTTGAGGTAATTGCATATCTAATTGGATAGTACCACATTGCCATGTTCTTCCTAAACAATCTTTTAAGTGGAAGTCGATTTTTGGTCCGTAGAATGCTCCATCACCTTCATTTAATATGTAAGGTAAGTTTAATTCTTCTAAAGCTTCTCTTAAACCATTTTCAGCAGTTTCCCACTCTTCATCAGTACCCATAGAATCTTCTGGTCTAGTAGATAATTCTAAGTGATATTCGAATCCAAATGTTTTATAAACGCTGTCTATTAATTTAACAACACCTTTTATTTCGTCTTTTATTTGTTCTGGTAACATGAATATATGAGCATCATCTTGAGTGAAAGCTCTAACTCTCATTAATCCGTGTAATGCACCTGATAATTCATGTCTGTGAACTCTACCAAGTTCTGCAACTCTCATAGGGAAATCTCTATAAGAATGTGGTTTTGATTGATAGTATAACATACCACCTGGGCAGTTCATTGGTTTTATAGCAAAGTCTTGCTCATCTATTTGAACAGTGTACATGTTTTCTTTATAGTGATACCAGTGTCCTGAAGTTTCCCATAAGTGTTTGCTTAATATTATTGGAGTTTCTATTTCAACATATCCATCTTTTCTATGTAATTCTCTCCAGTATTTTAATAAAGCATTTTTAAGCTCCATACCTTTTGGTAAGAATAGTGGGAATCCTGGACCTTCTTCTGGTATAAAGAATAATTCTAATTCTTTACCTAATTTTCTATGGTCTCTCTTTTTAGCTTCTTCTAATAAATGTAAGTATTCTTCTAAGTCTTTGTTTTTCTCAAAAGATATACCGTATATTCTTTGAAGCATTTTATTTTTTTCGTCTCCACGCCAGTAAGCACCTGCTACACTAAGTAATTTAACAGCTTTTACTTTTTTAGTAGATGGTAAGTGTGGTCCTCTACATAAATCAGTGAAATCACCTTGTTTGTAGAATGATATTATTTCACCTTCAGGTAATTCATTTATTAATTCTTCTTTGTATATTTCACCATTTTCTTTAGCCCATTTTAAAGCTTCTTCTTTTGGTAATTCATATCTTTCAACTTTTAAATCTTCTTTAGCTATTTTTTTCATTTCAGCTTCAAGTTTTGCAAGATCTTCCATAGTAAGTCTTTCTTCTAAATCTATGTCATAGTAGAATCCATTTTCTATACTTGGTCCTATTGCAAATTTAGCTTCTGGATATAATCTTTTTATTGCTTGTGCTAACATATGTGCTGAAGTATGTCTAAATACATCTTTACCTTCCACATCATCAAATTTAAATAAATTTAATGTACAGTCTTCTTTTACTATGTAGTCAAGACCTACTACTTCATCATTTACAGATGCTGCTACAACTGCTCTTGCTAATCCCTCACTTATTGATTTAGCAATTTCTAAAACAGATAGTTCATTTTCAAATTCTCTTACTGATCCGTCTTTTAATGTAACTTTAATCATAATTATGCCTCCTATAAAATTTATATTATTTAATAATAAAAAAACTCGTCCCATAAATTTGGGACGAGTAATATTTCGTGGTTCCACCCAAGTTGATATATAATTATAATATATCCTCTTGATGACTATAAGGTAGTCAACCGAATACTTTCACATATATAATATGCTACTAAATTCTGCTCCAAGTTAGTTTTCAAATAGGATTATTTAGACAAGTTTACAGCCAAGACTCGTCCTCTCTGTAAAATAATTTATCTATTTTACTTAGTCTCTTCATTGCATTATTTTTAATTAATTTTAATTATATCAGATAGGTATATATCATTCAACTATAATATAAGAATTAATTACTATATATTATAGTTACTTTTCCTTCAAATAATAAACTTATAACTTCTATAATGTCCTTTGATTTTTTATTATTAATTTTATCCAATATCTCTATTTTTTTAGGACACAAAGTCATAATCGCACTTATTAACATATCCTCACTATTCAAATTTTCTTCCATAGCAAGATTTTTAATTTCTTCATTATTAAAGCTTTCTATCTCCTTTCCATTTTCATCACTTAATATAAAGTCAACTTCCTTTGTAATTATAATCCTCAGTAGATTCATTTTTTCTTCTTGTATATTTATAAATTGTTTTAAAGAATCTATAAACTCTTTTTTGTCTCTTTTAATTAAGTGCTCTTCTAAAGCTATGTCACTTAATATAGAAATATAACTTACAAAATCTTTCATTCTAAACTTAAAAAAACCTTCTAAGTTTAAATCTTTATTTTCTGTAATTAAATCACTTATCTTATTAAAAACTGTTTCTTTTATAAAATCTTGTTTCTTATCAAATAAATTTAATGCTTCTGAATATACACTACTTTTCTCATCATCATTTATATTAGTGTATGTTTTCCATATGTAATCTTTTAAATCTCTTTTTTTTATTAGACTTATTACTAAATCTGTCATATCTGAACAAAGTTCATAGTTATCTTTAACCTTAGACATATTTATATACAGACCATCTAATTTTGAGTTATAAGTTACTCTGTTAAGATAACCCTTACCATAAACAAAACTTTTTATTAAGTCTATATCTTGGGGTAAAAAACTTATTTGCATAGTCTTATCTGTCATTGTATCGCCCCTTCCAAATAATTGAAAAACTTATTTTATAGCTAAATACACTCATATTCATAACTTTATTGTCAAATCTTTATAACACTTTACCCCTATAATTTCATTTTTGCCTACACCTATATTATTAAACAATTTTATAATTTTTATAAACAGAAATAAAAAAAGCTATGGAAATTAATTTCCATAGCATTTTAATAGCGACTATCTTTCACCTTTTTTATAAGCTGTACCTAAAGCTGACGGAGCTTTAGAGTTTTTAACAAATAATACTAATACTATTAATGTTACTATATAAGGTATCATAGATAGTATATTTTCATTTATTGTAAATGGTAATGTTGGACTTCCGAAGTATACAGATAAAGCTGTTGAGAAACCAAATAATAAACAAGCTAATGCTGCCCATTGAGGTCTCCATTTTCCGAATATAACAGCTGCCATAGCTATATACCCTTGTCCTGATACTAATGTAGGTCTGAATGAAGAAACTAATGCAAGAGACATTGAAGCTCCACCAAGTCCTGCTAAGAATCCAGATATTAAAACACCACTGTATCTTACTCTAGAAACATTAATTCCTAGTGTATCTGCAGCTCCTGGATGCTCACCAACTGCTCTTATTCTAAGACCAAATTTAGTTTTATATAAAACATAGTATACTACTGCTACTAATATGAATGCTATATATACTGTAGCATAGTTATTAAATATTGTATCTAATATTCCACCAGATGGGAAAACATTAGCAAATATTCTTGGCATTTTGTCTTCCATTGGTATTGTTGGAGTTGTAGTTGCTCCATCAAATAATATTTTAGCTAAGAATAATGATAATCCTGGTGCTAAAAGGTTGATTGCAACCCCTGATATAGTGTGGTCTGCATTAAAGTTTATTGTTGCTACTGCATGTATTAATGCAAATAACATACCTGCAATACCACCGATTAAGAATGCTATCCATGGATTTCCTGTAAAGTACCCTGCCGTAGCTCCTGCAAAAGCACCTACTGTCATCATTCCCTCAAGACCGATATTTATGATACCTGAGTTTTCAGAGAATACTCCTCCTAAAGCTGTATATATAAGGGGAGTTGAATACATTAATGTTGTACTAATTATAATAGCTAAATCTTGCATTATGCTGCGCCCCCTTTTGCTTTCTTTTCTTTCATTTTTTTGTATAATATTCTTAATCCGTTACTTAAAGCTATAAAGTAAACTATTGACCCTATAACTATATTTATTACTTCTGATGGAGCATTAACTGATTGCATTTTTATACCACCGTATTTGAATGCACCGAATAATAAACCTGAGAATATAACTCCTATTGGATTACTATTTGCTATTAAGGCTACAGCTATACCGTCAAATCCATAACCTTCTTGAGCTGCTAATACTGTAATATTATGAGTTACACCCATAACTTGTATTGCTCCTGCTATACCTGCTAACATACCAGCTATAGCCATTGATTTTAACATAGATTTGCTTACATCTATACCAGCATATTCTGCTGCATCTTTGTTATGTCCAACTGCTTTAAGCTCGAAACCTAAAGTAGTTTTATTTAATACAAACCATACTACAAATACTAGTACTAATGATATAATCAGACCCCAGTTAACACTAGTAGCTGGTCCTACTAAACCTTTTAACCAACTTATACTTATACTCGCACTGTCATGTATACTAACTGAAGCTTCACTGTTTGGTACAGATATGAAACTATTTGATACCATAAAGTTACTGAAATAGAATGCTATCCAGTTTAACATTATACAAACTATAACTTCATTTATACCGAATTTAGATTTTAAGAAACCTGCTATAGATCCCCAAACTCCACCAGCTATTGCTGCACATATCATTGCTAATGGTATATGAATTATTGCTGGTAAATCAAGACCAACTCCAACAAGTGTTGCAACTAATGCACCTATTATGAACTGACCTTCTGCACCTATATTAAATAATCCTGTTTTAAATGCGAATGCTATAGATAAACCTGTAAGAATATATGGTGTAGCTTTTATTAGAGTCCACGCAATATATTTAGGCTTACCAATTATCCCTTCTATCATTGCTCCGTATACAACTATTGGGTTTCTTCCTGAAACAACAAGAACTATCGCTCCTACAAGTAATCCAAGAAGTATTGATAATAATGAGAATTTAACAGCATCACTTAAAAAAGGTTTCTTTTTAGCTTTTATATTGTTACTCATGGCTGTCACCTCCTGCCATCATCATTCCTAATTCATTTTCATTTGTATTTTTAGCATCTACTATTCCAACTATTTTTCCTTCATAGATAACTGCTATTCTATCTGATACATTCATAACTTCGTCTAATTCTAACGATACTAAAAGAACTGCATTTCCAGCATCTCTTTGGTCAACTAGTGATTTATGAACGAACTCTATAGCACCTACGTCTAATCCTCTTGTTGGTTGAGTTGCTATTAATAATTGAGGCTCATGGCTATTTTCTCTTGATGCTTCTATATTTGTAACTTCTCTACCTATTATTATTTTTTGTTGGTTACCACCAGATAATCCTCTTGCTTTTGCATTAGCATCATTTGGTCTAACATCAAATCTTTCTATTATTTCCTCTGCTTTTTTGTTTATTGCTTCTGGAATTAATATTCCATTTTTAGAGAATTCAGGCTTCTTATAGTTTTGTAAAACTACGTTTTCAGCTACTGTATAATCTAAAACTAGACCTCTTTTATGTCTATCTTCTGGTATATTTTTTATACCTTTTTGGAAGATTTGTTTTGGAGTATTATTAAATACTGTTTGTCCATTTATTTCTACAAGGCCTGACTCAGCTTTTCTAAGACCTGTAATAGCTTCTACTAGTTCTGATTGACCATTTCCATCAATACCTGCTATACCTAGTATTTCTCCAGCTTTTACTTCTAGTGAAAGTCCATCTACTACATTTATTTTTCTACTATCTTTAACTACTAAGTTATCGATTTTTAATACTGTTGATGCTGGTTTTGCCTCTTCTTTATCAACTTTAAAGTTAACTTCTCTACCAACCATCATCTCTGCTAGATCATTTTCTGAAACTTCAGAAACTTTTACTGTATCTATATATTTCCCTCTTCTTATTACTGTACAATGATCTGCTATAGCTTTTATTTCTTTAAGCTTATGAGTAATTATTATTACTGATTTACCTTGTTCAGTTAAGTTTCTTATTATATTGATAAGTTCTGTTATTTCTTGCGGAGTTAAAACAGCTGTAGGTTCATCTAGTATTAGAGTTTCGGCACCTCTATATAATGCTTTTAATATTTCAACTCTTTGTTGCATACCTACTGTTATATCTTCAACTTTTGCCATTGGATCAACGAAAAGTCCATATTTTGATGATATCTCTTGAACATCTTCTATGGCTTTTTTCATGTCTAATGCTCCACCATTTTTTGTTGGTTCTGTTCCTAATATAATATTTTCAGCTACTGTAAAAGGCTGTACAAGCATGAAATGTTGGTGTACCATTCCTATACCTTTAGATATTGCTACATTTGGATTACTTATGTCTACTAATTCACCATTTATATAAATTTCTCCTGATGTAGGATTATATAGTCCATATAGTATATTCATAAGAGTCGATTTACCTGCCCCATTTTCTCCTAAAAGAGCATGTACTTCACCTTTATGTACAGTCAAATTAATGTTGTCATTTGCTATGAAGTCGCCGAATTTTTTTGTTATATTTCTCATTTCAACAACTTTTTGACTGTAGTCTATGATATTTTTATTCATAGCTATTTTTGTCCTCCTTGTCTGACCATATTTTTCTAATGCAAAATACATAATATACTTATATATTATCCATAAATCATCTAATCTATTTGTGTAGCTAAATTAAATTTATATGAATACAATATTAAGCTTTTGTTATTATACTAAATTCTCAAACGTTATTCTATAATAAAAGACACAAATTAAGATATTATTGTTTTTAAATAAAATTTTCAAATAAATGTATTATTTTTCATTTCATATTTATAACTAATTAAATAGTGTATCATTTAATAAATATAACTTAATTAGTGTATATTATTAGCTTTAACAATTATATCATTTTATATCTTTTTTGCCAACAATTATTGATATGAATACCAAAAAAAAGACAATTATTATTTCTTGTTATAAAAACAAAAATATTCCGTTAAGAAATATTTTAATTATTACTTAACGGAATATTTATAAACATTATTTATTTAATTTACTTATAATCTTATTTATTAAAAGCTTTTAATTCTTCTTCGTTACTTGGAACTTTTATTTTTCCATCTATTACTTCTTTAGATTTTTCTTCTACAAAGCTTAATACATCTGCAGGTACATTTTTCTCAGTAGTTGGAGCTAAACCAACACCACCTGTAGCTAATGTACTCATTTTTACTTCACCAGCTTTGTAAGTTCCATCAGCTAAAGCTTTAACTAAGTCACTAACAGCTATATTAACATTTTTCATTGCTGAAGTTATTACGTTATTTGGAGCTAAATCATTTTGGTCTTTATCAACACCTATAGCCATTTTATTAGCTTCTTTAGCAGCTTCTATAGCACCAGTTCCTGCAGCACCTGCACATGGGAACACAATATCTACACCTTTAGAAATCATTGCGCTAGCTATTGATTTTCCTAAAGCTGAATCAGAGAAACTATTAGCATATTGAACTAATACTTCTGCATCTGGATTTGCATCTTTAACACCAGCTATATATCCTACTTCAAACTCTTTTAAAACTACTGATTCCATACCACCTATAAAAGCAACTTTGTTTGTTTCAGTCATTTTACCTGCAACTAAACCTACTAAGTATCCTGAAACATTTCCTTCAAATACTAAAGAAGTTACGTTCTCTGGTTGATTTTCATAAGAATGGTCAACTATTGCAAATTGTTGGTCTGGATAGTTTTTAGCTGCTTGTTCTATAGCATCTGCTAATTTATATCCTATACCTATTATTAAATCAGTTTCTTCATCTATGTATTGTTCTATATTTGGAACATAGTCTGCATCTTGCTTAGACTCTAAGTATTTAACTTCTACTTTATCTTCTCCTAATTCTTTTTGAACTGCTTGTAAACCTTCCCAAGAAGTTTGGTTGAAAGATTCATCGTTTACTCCACCAACATCAGTTATCATACCCACTGTTATTTTTTCATCACTTGATGCTGATTCTCCATTAGATCCGCATCCTACTAATATTCCTGCTGACATAATCATTGTTAATGATAATGCTACTAATTTTTTGAATTTCATAAATTCCTCCTAAAAAGTATATATGTTTTGTCTCTTACAGATTATATTTTATAATATTTTTCCCAATTTATCCATACTATTTTTCAATTTTTTTATATTTTTCAACATTTTTTGCTCATTTTTATAATTACGATATACTATATATTTTATTTATGTATAAAAATATATTTTTATGGCATATTTTTCATTTCATCTTATTAAATAATTGGAAATTAAAAAAGGAGGTTATTTGCACCTCCTTAATTTATCTATTTTTTAAATACTAATATTCCACCTACACCTGGACCTGAATGGGCACCAATACATGTTCCTACTAAGAAATATCCTATTTTTTTAGGTTTAAAAACTTCTTTGGCAATTTCAGTTAGTTTTTCTCTTTCTTTTAAATCATCACTATATCCTATGTAAATTTCTTCTTGTTCTAGGTCATCACCTAATCTTTCTTTAATACAGTCAATCATTTTATTAGTTACATTTTTCTTTCCTCTAGCTTGACCAACTTGAGAAACTAACCCATCTTTAACTTCTAATATAGGTTTTATATTTAATAAACTTCCTACAGCTGCTTTAGTAGAAGATATTCTTCCACCTTTTTTAAGATATTCTAAAGTATCTACAGTAAACATAAGTACATATTTTTCTTTTATTTTATCTAATGCTTTAAATACTTCTTCTATAGTTTTTCCTTCTTTTATCATTTCAGCGGCTTTAACGACAAAGAAACCTGCCCCAAAAGTTAAATTATTCGTATCGTATATATATATATCACCTTCTGTATCATTTTTAGCCATTACTGCACTTTGGCATGTACCTGTAGCTGCTCCTGATCCCGATATATATAATATAGTTTTTCCTTCTTTTATGTATTTATCAAAAACTTCCTTAAATTGAGCATAAGTAGCTTGAGAAGTTTTTGGATATGCATTTTCTTCTCTTAAAATTTTATAAAATTCTTCCGGACTAATATCTATGCTATCTCTATATTCCTTTCCATCAAGTATAAGTGTTAATGGTACTACATCTATATCATACTGTTCTAAGTATTCTTTGTTAACATCAGATAAACTATCACATATTATTTTAATATTATTCATCCTGTTAATCTCCTTTCTTTGTTATTATAATTATATTTATAATTATCTCATATTCGGATAGCCAATTTGTCTTAATGCTTCATAAGCAACTATAGCAACTGAATTTGATAAATTTAAAGACCTAGCTCTTTCTAATTTTACCATAGGTATTCTCATACAAGTTTCTTTATTTTCTGCTAATAAACTTTCTGGTAACCCTTTTGTCTCTTTTCCAAAAACTAAAA
>OOCW01000642.1_pt1 | contig 31701 bp, 31 predicted proteins | sample 1671201 | NCBI WGS metagenome assembly OOCW01 (sample SAMN06348132, study PRJEB24527) | human gut metagenome | biome: human gut; feature: ankylosing spondylitis patient; material: feces | host: Homo sapiens | place: China | collected 2015-10
TACTGTGTTAAAACCCCTACTTGATCAATCCCTGAATTCGTACAATTACTTAATACAAAATCAATTAAGCGATACTTTCCTGCAAATGAAACAGCAGGTTTGGGACGATGAATGGTTAATTCTTTTAAGCGAGTTCCTTTTCCTCCCGCTAATATCATAGCAACAACGTTAACAGCCATCCCTCATCCCCCCTCTAATTCTTCAAACTAATCGATGTTAATGTTTATAACATCTTCCTCTAATACACTTTCAACATCCTCTTTTTCATCTAATAAAACGTCTTCTTTTAAAGGTTTGGCTTGATATTTTAAGATAACCGCTCCAAAAGGTGGAATAGTCATTTCAACAAAATAAGGCTTTCCATGAGTGACTCCTTCTTGTGAACTTAGAGGTAACCCATTATATTGATTTGATCCATGATAATAATCACGGTCACTATTTAAAATCTCTACATATTCCCCTTCCATTGGAACACCTACTCGATATTGATGATATGCCACAGGTTTAAAGTTTAATACAACGACTACAAAATCATCTGGATTTTTTGCTTTACGAATATATGAGAACATACTTTGCTCATTATTATTAACATCAATCCACTCAAATCCTTCAAATGAGTGATCTAATTCCCAGAATGCTGCATCATTTAAATATGTTTTATTTAAATCTTTAATGTAACGATTCGATGCATCATGCGCAGGATATTTTAATAAATGCCAATCAACTTGTTCTTTATCTTTCCACTCATGGAACTGCGCAATCTCATTGGCCATGAAATTAAGTTTTTTCCCAGGTAAGGTCATTTGATACGTGCACAATAATCTAAACTGAGCCATCTTTTGCCAATAGTCTCCTGGTGCTTTATCTACTAATGACTTTTTACCGTGTACAACTTCATCATGTGAAAATGGTAAAATGAAATTCTCACTATAAGCATAGGCCATCGAAAAGGTGATGTAATTATGATGATATGGGCGATATATATTATCTAACTCAATGTAATCTAGTGTGTCATTCATCCATCCCATGTTCCATTTATAACTAAATCCTAACCCTCCTACTGATACCGGAGCTGTTACTAATGGATAACTTGTTGAATCTTCAGCAATCATTAATAATTTATCATCTTCAGCAAAGAGTGCTGTATTTAATCGTTTTAAAAACTCGATGGCTCCATGATTCTCACCTCGATCTTTATTTCCGCCCCAATAAATCATGTTAGCAACAGCATCGACACGAAAACCATCGACATGATAATATTTCATCCAAAATAATGCATTTGAAATTAAAAAGCTTCGGACTTCACCTTTTGCTAAATCAAAATTTGCTGTTCCCCATTCAGAAATTGCAGCATCTGGAAATGGATATTCATAAACAGGTTCACCATCAAATTGATATAATCCATGTGCATCACGACAAAAATGACCTGGAACCCAATCCATAATCACACCAATTCCTGCTTCGTGACAACGGTTAATAAACATCATTAAATCTTTCGGTTCACCATAACGGCTACTTGCTGCATAATAACCAGTTGCTTGATATCCCCATGATCCATCGAATGGATGCTCATAAAGTGGCATTAGCTCAATATGCGTATAACTATGTTCAAGTACATACTCAATTAAATCGTCAACAATTTCTGCATAACTATGGAAATTCTCCGCCTCAACTAAATCTTCACCTCGGCGCCATGATCCTAAATGTAATTCATAAATGTTAAGTGGCTGTTCGAAGATATTAGATTGTTTACGTGCTTCCACCCAAGCCTCATCTGTCCATTCAAAATCTTCAATATCATAAACAACTGATGCAGTACGTGGACGATGCTCAGCATAGAAAGCATATGGATCAGCTTTAAGAATTTTTGCCCCCCATGAAGTTGTAATTTCATATTTATATGTTTCACCAGATTTTAACTTTGGAATATATAGCGACCAGATTCCATGATCTCCAATCATTTCATGATGAGTTCCATTCCAATTATTAAAATCACCAACAACGGATACAGCTTTTGCATGTGGTGCATACACACAAAAATAAGTTCCTAAATCTCCATTCTCATTCTGAACGACATGAGCACCAAATTTCTTATAAAGTTGTTTATGTGTTCCTTCACTAAAAAGATATCGATCAATCTCAGTAAATTGACAATACGGCTTCATTTTTTTTACTAAATTCTTTTTAATCTCATTCTTAAATAATTGGCGATTCTCTTGTACTAATTCAAATTCAAACATTCACATTTCCCCCTTAGTAAACAACAGTGATAGTCTAGACCTAGTCCTTTTAATTATAATCTACATTATCTGATTCAAAAGAACTGTTGTTACTGTAAAGCATTACACTTTTTCAACTCATAGCCCAATCACTTTATTGTTATTATAACGAAGAATGGATGATTCATTTGTCTAATTTTGAAAGATAACAGACATATCTATACTTTTTCTTACTTTTATTAATTTCATAAAAAAAGATTATCTCATGAAAGAGATAATCTTTTAATATTCTCACTTTTCTAAACTTTTTGCCATCAATACTAAGGCATCTTTTCCAATCATACCTGGTTTAATCCCTAGTTCCTCACATGCCACTGTTACTTTAGCTAATGGAGCTTCTAAAAGCTGTTCAATACTACGAACTCCCTCTGCACGTCCTGCAATAATTTTTCGAGCTCGTAATTTTTCAGTGTTATTAAAGAAATCAATATCTAGCGCTGCACACATAATGTATCCTACTTTTTCATAAGACACAATAAATAATGTCGTTTTAGGTAACTCTACCTCATAAGTTAAGAAATCATAACCTTCAATGTTAATTTTATTTACATGTAACACAACTTATCACCTCTCTATAACCTATGCAAAAAGCCTAGAGTAAGTGATAAAAAATGTTAATAAATAGCGTCCTTTGATATTTTAAACAATTTCAAGCATAAGGATCTATCGATTGTACAAACTAGAAATGAAATTTGTATACAAGGAGTGCTGTTTATGAAAGTAAAACAATTTATGACAGATGGCATCGAAGCACTAGCACCTAATGAAACGGTTTTAAATGCTTCAAGGTTAATGAAAAAATATGATATTGGATCACTTCCGGTCATTGATGAATCATCACAAGTTATTGGGATTGTAACTGATCGTGACATTGTTGTTCGTGTGTTTGCAGACATTCTTCCTATGAATACAAAAGTGGAAGATGTAATGACCCATCCTGTTCATACAATTATAGAAACAGCTGAAGTTGGGGAAGCAATCTCTTTAATGGCCAATAAACAAGTTCGTCGCCTACCAGTTGTCGACAATAACCATAAATTAGTTGGAATGATTTCACTTGGTGATTTAGCAGTTCATCAACTAACTGATGGGCGTGCTGAAATTGCTTTAAAAGAAATCTCTGAACCGAATACTAACCCAAATCGTGACTTAGAAGTAGATGATTTTCCATTATAAAAAACGTGTACCGATACTAGAAGCTATTCTAATCAAACTAAAAAAACTGAGTAAGCGACGACAAAGCAGTCCTCCTTTCTCAGTTTTTTATTAGTATCTTTAACTCAATAATGGCAGCTTTCTTCAAAATTAACAATTAAACCATTCCATCGATGATTGATTAAAATAATGTGGCGATGCAAACTCAATCACTCTATACTCTTGTATACCCGCGACTTTAAATGGCTCCGCAGCTAAATATTTTTCTACCATTTCAAGAGACTCTGATTTCATAATGAATAATCCGCCACTCATATCTGCTTTTAATGTAGACATTAAGATTAAGCCTTGATTCATTACCTTTTGAGTATATTCCATATGTTCTTCCAAAATACTTTCATTCATGGCTGATGGATTTTTGATGACACCTTCAACGATAAAATATTTCACGTGTTTAATCCTCCTTCAATACATTTAACAAACATTTTATTATTTCTATTCATTGCTGTCAAACCATTAGCATAAGATGAATACTTACATAGTCCCTCTCTTGAATGGAATAAAAAACTGATTGCTTGTTATAAGTTAATTAAAAAAGTCACTATGAAATTTTTATAGTGACTCTTAGTATTTAAATATAATTAATATATGCACCCATTATTTATTTTAATCTTCATGATGACAACAGCATTCATGTTCTAACTCTTCAAATTCATCGTCATCATCTTCTTCGATGTCAATTACACAACTACCAAGTGCTTCGTCTAATAATTCCTCATCACTTAGTGTTGATAGATTAAGGGCATCTAAAACGGGGCAATAACGGGTGATTCCCTCTGCAACTTTCATACTACCAAGTGCAGCCATCCATCCTTTATGCTTCATAATTCCTAAACTAACCATCATTAATCCGGCACTAATTCGAACATAAGCGTCCATGCGTCCAACGTTTTTTACACACATGTGAATCACTCCTTTCGTTAATAGTGTCTCATTTTTCGACATTTTAATTCATTTTATTCAACTAACAAATAAAGTAAAAAGACTAAGTCCATATTAAGACTTAGTCTTTTTAAATAATAATTTAATTAAAATTTAAACAGCTAATCGTTGATTAACCGATTGATCCATTCATTTCAAGTTTTAATAATTGGTTTAACTCAACCGCATATTCCATTGGTAACTCTTTTGCGAATGGTTCAATGAATCCCATAACAATCATTTCTGTTGCTTGTTCTTCAGTTAATCCACGGCTCATTAAATAGAATAATTGCTCTTCTGAAACTTTTGAAACTGTTGCTTCATGTTGAATCGTTACATCATCATTTTTAACAATGTTATATGGAATGGTATCTGATTTTGAAATATCATCTAAGATAATTGTATCGCATTCAACGTGAGACTTCGCACCTTTAGCCTTTTTACCATGTTCTACAATTCCACGATATGTTACATTTCCTCCACCACGTGATAATGATTTTGAAATAATTGTTGAAGATGTATTTGGTGCTAAGTGAATCATTTTGGCACCCGCATCTTGAATTTGTCCTTCTCCAGCAAATGCAATTGAAATTGTTGTTCCTTTTGCACCTTCACCTTTTAAAACACAGGCAGGATACTTCATCGTAATTTTTGAACCGATATTTCCATCAATCCATTCCATATGAGCATAATCTTCACATACTGCACGTTTCGTTACTAAGTTTAAGATATTATTTGACCAGTTTTGAATCGTTGAGTAACGACAACGTCCACCCTTACGAATATAAATTTCAACGACTGCAGAGTGTAATGAATCAGCTGAGTAAGTTGGTGCCGTACATCCTTCAACGTAATGAATATCTGCCCCTTCATCAACAATGATTAATGTACGCTCAAATTGTCCCATACTTTCAGTATTAATACGGAAATAAGATTGTAATGGTTTCTCAATTTTTACGCCTTTTGGAACATAAATGAATGATCCACCTGACCAAACGGCACTATTTAATGCGGCAAATTTATTATCTGCATAAGGAATAACTTTTCCAAAGTATTCTTTAAATAAATCTGGATATTCACGTAATGCTGAATCTGTATCCATGAAGATAACTCCTGCTTCTTCAAGTTCTTTTTGGTTATTATGGTAAACAACCTCTGATTCATATTGTGTTGAAACCCCAGATAAGAACTTAGCTTCTGCTTCTGGAATCCCTAATTTATCAAACGTATCTTTAATTTCATCTGGAACGTCTTCCCAACTATTTTCTGTCTTTTCAGACGGTTTAATATAATACGTATAATCATCGAAATTAATTTCTGATAAATCTGGTCCCCATTCTGGCATTGGTGTTTTCGCAAAATGTGCATAAGCTTTTAAGCGGTACTCTAACATCCATTCAGGTTCACCTTTGATGGCTGAGATTTCTCGAACAACGTCTTCTGAAATTCCTTTTCCTGTATCTTTTAAATTTTTATATTCTGTTTTGAAGCCATATTTATAATCCGTTACAATGCCTTCAAGTTCGTGTTTTTTCTCTTGTACTTCAGCACTCACCCAGTAACCCTCCATTTCGGTTTGGTATGATTTTTTTTATGTTATTTTTTTATTTCGTTAATTGCTTGCTCAGCAGCTTTCCATGAAATAGTTGCACATTTAACACGTGCTGGGAATTTAGACACACCTTGATAAACTGGTGCATCTCCCATATCTAAATCTTCATCGAATTCATTACCTTTAACTAACTCATAAAAATTATTTGTAATATGCTGAGCTTCATCTAATGTTTTTTCTTTTAATGTTTGAGACATTACCGAAGCTGATGAACAACAAATTGAACATCCAGTTCCTTCATGACGTAAGTCTATGATTTTACCGTCCTCTACTTTAACTTGAACCGTAATATCATCTCCACATGTTGGGTTTTTTAAGTGAACTTCATGATACCCATCTTCTTGTAATAATCCTTTATTACGAGGATTTTTATAATGATCCATAATAACTTGGCGATATAATTGCTCTAAATTAGAAAAAGACACCGTCGAAAAACTCCTTTCCTTTACGAGTGGCTTCAATAAATGCATCCACTTCTTCTTTTGTATTATATAAATAGAAACTTGCACGTAAAGTGGCTGGTTGACATAACCATCCCATTAATGGCTGTGCACAATGATGTCCAGCACGTACACAGACACCTTCGGCATCATAAATAGTGGCTGCATCGTGTGGATGAACCCCATCAATGTTAAATGAAATGATTCCAGTTTCAGCATCACGATTAAAAATCGTTACCCCACCTAATTCTTCAAGTTTTTCAACCGCATAGTTTCGTAACTCTAATTCATGTGCTGCAATATTATCAAATCCAATTGCCTCTAAATAATCGATAGCTGCTCCAAGTCCAATTGCTCCAGCAATAACTGGTGTCCCTGCTTCAAAACGATAAGGAGCATCTTTCCATGTTGATGTTACTTCACCAACGATATCAATCATTTCACCACCAAATTCCATTGGCTCTAATGCGTTTAATAATTCATATTTACCATATAAAACACCAACACCTGTTGGTCCACACATTTTATGTCCACTGAAAGATAAGAAATCACAATCTAAATCTTGAACATCAATTTTCATATGTGGAGCTGCTTGAGCTGCATCAACTGAAATGATTGCTCCTACTTCATGAGCTAAAGCTGTGATTTCTTTAATTGGGGACACATATCCCATCACGTTAGAAACATAGTTAATCGCAACAACTTTTGTCTTATCACTTAAAACTTTTTTAAAATTTTCTACTGTAATATGACCTGTTTCATCAAGTGGGATGAATTTTAAGACAGCACCTGTCACACGAGCCACATGTTGCCATGGTAAGAAGCTACTATGATGTTCTAGCTCAGAAACAATGATTTCATCCCCGGCTTTTAAATTATATAAACCATAACTTTGAGCAACTAAGTTTAGTGCATGCGTTGCCCCTTTAGTAAAAACAATTTCTTCTACCTTTTTAGCATTAATTAATTGTTTAACCTTTTCACGTGCCCCTTCATATAATTCCGTTGCATCGTTACTTAATTGGTATACACCGCGATGAACATTAGATGTTTTCTTCGTATTGTAATGATTTACGGCGTCAATAACCACTTGAGGCTTTAACGTTGTAGCACCACTATCTAAATATACTAATGGATGTCCGTTCATCGTTTCCTTTAAAATAGGGAAATCTTCACGGATACGATTGACATCGATTGACATTGTCTCCACCTCTTTAAGCATTAATTTTACGTTCAATAACCTTCACGAATTCTGATTTGATTACCTCGCTACGAATATCATCAATGAATGGCATTAAGAATCCGTAAATAATTAAAATTTCAGCTGCACGACGCGTTAATCCACGACTCATTAAATAGTATAATTGCTCTTCGTCAATTTTACCAACACCCGCCGCATGTCCAGCTTTAACATCATACTCGTCAATTAAAAGAATTGGATTAGCATCGGCACGTGCTGTTTCAGATAAAATCATGGCACGGCTTTCTTGTTGTGCATTCGATCCATTCATTCCTTTATTAATTTTTCCGATTCCATTGAATGTTAATTGAGCACTATCTTTTGAAACCCCATGGTTGACAATATGTCCTTCTGTATAAGGAGCAAAGTGTTCAATATTGACCGTGATATTTTGTTTTTGTGTGCCTTCAGCAATCGCCACTGTTTTCACTTCAGCAGTTGCCCCTTGCCCGACTAAAGCAACTAAGTTCTCAGAAACTGTATTTCCGTCATTTAAAGCTCCTAATGATAATAAGAAACGTCCATTTGCTTGAACATTTGCTTTACGACATTGGTAAACGGTTGAATCTTGGTGTAAACGATCCATGGCTGCATATTCAACATGTGCATTTTCACCAACAACAACTTCTGAAATCGCATTGATGTTTGCTTTTGAAGTATTATGATAGTTTTCAATATATTTGAATTGTGAACTTTGTTCTGCCACGATTAATGTGTGATTCATTAATGATCCATTTTCTTGTACATATACAACATTTAAGACATCATTAATCACTTTATTTTTTGGAACATAGATAAATAAACCACTATTTAAATGAGCAACATGCATTGCCACTAATTTATTCATTTCTACTGGTGTTACTGTCATGAAATGAGACTTAAATAAATCTTCATGAACCGTTAAAGCCTCTGTCAAGTTGGCTAATACAACTCCATTAAAGGCATCACTTAATTTCTTGTAAACAACAACGCCGTCACATACGATGACAACATTTTGTTCATCAGCATTCACTAAATGCGAAACTGCTGCTGGGATTTCATTCTCTTTATATGAAACTGGAGCTTGTGCTTCAATGACATCGAAGGCCCAGTTTTTAATATTTGTACGATCTGCTTTTGGTAATTTTAATGAAGGCATCGCAGCTAAAGCTTTCGATTGCATTTCATTAACCCAAGTTGGTAATTGCGTCATCAATCTGACCCCTTTCATCTATAACTTTTAAATCTTATCAGTACATTTATCATATAAACAGTGTTTAGATTATAGGTCTAACATTTCTTTTGTAGCACATGTTCCGATTGATACGACTTTACGTTTTTCATCTTCAACAATTACTCGTTCATCTTCGATTCCTAATTCTTGTTTAATCCAATCGTATCCTTCACGATCAATACGTTCGATTAATTCTGGTCCACCAGATTTAACGATACGACCTTTCATCATGATATGAACGAAGTCTGGTTTGATATGGTCTAATAAACGTTGGTAGTGAGTAATTAATAAGCATCCAAAGTTTTCACCACGCATTGAGTTTACTGCTTCTCCAACGATACGTAATGCATCAACATCTAATCCTGAGTCAATTTCATCTAAAATTGCAATATTTGGTTTTAACATTAACATTTGTAAAATTTCATTACGTTTTTTCTCTCCACCTGAGAATCCTTCATTTAAATAACGGTGTGGTAAATCTTCACGCATTTCTAATTTTGCGACACTCTTATCTAATTCACGAATAAACTTAAATAAAGGAACATCTTTTCCTTCTTCCATACGTGTTTGCATAGCTGTACGTAAAAAGTCTGAGTTTGTAACACCTGGTACTTCTGCAGGATATTGCATTGCTAAGAATAATCCAGCACGAGCACGCTCATCAACTGACATAGCTAATACATCTTCATTATTTAATGTCACATTTCCACTTGTTACATGATATTTAGGATGTCCCATAATTGTAGAAGATAATGTCGATTTTCCAGTTCCGTTAGGTCCCATGATCGCATGAACTTCTCCACCTTTAATTTCTAAGTTTACGCCTTTTAAAATCTCTTTATCTTCAACGTTTGCACGTAATTCTGATATCGTTAAAACAGGTTTTTGCATGTTTTATTTCCTCCATTCAAGTGACTTACATTTTTTCAAAGTAATTTTATTATACTAAATTCACATCTTAAAACCAAATAATATAGTAATCTTCTTTACAAATCGATATTTTTATTGTAGTAAAACAACCAATCTTTGTTATTTTTAGATACGCAAGTTTATTACATACATATTTTTTTTATAGATTCCTTTAAATCTTTATGACTGTTGCACAATAAATATATAAGATAGAATGATTTTTGTCTATTCACAAAAATTTTCCTGATTCAACCATCGCCTTATGTAAAGGATTGTTAATCCTTTTAAGTCTAATGTACTCCATGGATGCCATTCATGTTTCTTTATATAGAAAGTGTAAAAGAAATAAAAAATAACAGAATTTCATGAAAAAATGTATTTATACTAAAATTATAAAATGTCACCTTAAATGACGATTACTTTTTGTTTTTTTAAATACCATCGTTTTTTATCTTAAATATAGGTTAATCTATTAACATATTATTTTCATTTGTATGATTTTGTAGTATGATTGAACAGGATAAAATTTGGAGGTAACTGTATGGAATACATTAATATCTTACTAGGTCTATTTGGTGGACTTGCCCTATTTTTATTCGGTATGGAATTTATGGGAGATGGACTTGAAAACGCAGCAGGTTCACGATTAAAATCATTCTTCGATAAAGCCATTACAAATCCGTTTAAAGGGGCTTTAGTAGGAACAATTGTCACAGCAATTATACAAAGTAGTAGTGCTACAACCGTAATGGTCGTTGGTTTCGTTAACGCAGGCCTTATGAGCTTATACCAAGCAGTAGGAGTAATCATGGGGGCTAACATCGGAACAACGATTACTGGTCAATTAATCACATTCAAAATTGATGATTACATTCCATTATTCATCATTATCGGGGCGGCGCTTATCTTATTCATGAAACAAGAAAAGCGTAAAGAAATCGGTAAAATCATCTTTGGATTCGGTCTTTTATTCATGGGATTATCTCAAATGAAAGATGCAATGAGCCCAATTGCCCAAACAACATTCTTCCAAGACTTAATCTTAGCTCTTGAAGGAAACATGTTCTTAGGAATTTTAGTCGGAGCAATTATGACTGCAGTCGTACAAAGTTCTTCTGCATCAACAGCAATTCTTTTATCCCTAGCTGCAACAGGTGCAATTAGCTTACAAGTAGCGATTCCTATCCTATTCGGTAATAATATCGGAACATGTGTAACTGCCCTATTATCAAGTTTAAATGCCAATAAAGTGGCTAAGAAAGCTGCATTCATCCATTTATCATTTAACTTAATCGGAACATTAATCTTCTTACCATTGATTAATATCCTATCGCAAGTTGTGATGTACATGGGTGGAGATATTGACAAACAAATTGCCAATGCACATACAATCTTTAATATTGTCAATGCAATTATCTTATTACCATTTGCTGGTGTGTTTGTTAAATTAGCTAACTTAGCTCTTAAAGATAAAGAAGGTGAAAAACCAACGATTAATCGTTTAGATCGTCGTTTCCTTGAAACACCTGCGATTGCATTCGAACAAGCATTCCAAGAAAGTTTAACAATGTATGATTTAGCAAAAGAAAACTTAACACTTTCAACAAATGCTTTAATCGATGGTAAAGTAACAAATCTTAAAAAAATCTTTGAAAATGAATCAGAGATTAATCGCTTAGAGCGTGAATTATCTACATTCTTAGTGTCAATTTCTTCTCATGATATTACAGAAGTTGATACGAATCGTATCGCATCAATGATTAAAATCATAAGTGATATTGAGCGTATTGGAGATCATAGTAAAAATATCGCTGAATTAGCCGAAGAAGTTTCAACAAGTAAATTAACATTTACAAGTGATGCATTAGAAGAGTTAAGATTAATGTATAACTATACAATCGAATCGATTAATTCATCTTATGCAAGCTACAAAAATAATAATCGTCAAAAAGCAAATGACACAATGATTTTTGAAGAAAATATCGATCGCTTAGAAGAGTTATTACGTGATAAACACATCCAACGCTTAAGCCAAAATAAATGTAATGCTCATAGTGGTGCTGTATTCTTAGATGCCATTTCAAACTTTGAACGTATTGGTGATCATTCAATCAATATCGCTGAATATGTTTTAAGTTTAGATGACAATATGACAAAATAATTTATATTATCCACAAAAAAACAAGTTAGGACATTCATCCTAGCTTGTTTTTTTATTTCTATATAAAAGCAGAAATGTTTTTCATCTTTCTAAGTCAGTCTTAGTACTTAAAGCTTTTCAATATTTAGGCATGCTATAGTTCAGGGGTCACCTAGTAATTTCTGAAAGAAATCTATTGTTCAACTGCTAAGGCTTGTTTTTACGATGTGAAAAACTTATCCGGACTTACATATTTAAGACCAAATACTAAGTCCATTGCTCGTAATAATTCATTTGCCTCTTCTTGATTACGAATAGGATGATATTTAAAAAAGTCTAACGTTTTTAGTTGAGTCTCACTAACTATTCGATCAATTGGGCCTCCTATTTCTAGAGTCGTTCTTAATCTTTCCTCTATCTCTGCAACTTTGAATAAAATATGATTCATCTTCGCCACATCCCTTTCTATTAAATAAACTGACTTATTATGGCTTTAAAATGGACAGTTTATTCATTTCCATGGAACAATTTATGGACTAAATTTTAAAGGGGGAACGTACAATCTAGAGATACTAACATCAATAGGAGTGAAAATAATGACTGTACTACCGATCATCCTTAGCTTATTTTGTGGTCTTGCTCTCTTTTTATATGGAATGAGACAAATGAGCAATGCCTTGAAATCATTAGCTGGCAATAAATTAAAAGAAACGGTTTCTACCACTATTACATCCCCTTATAAGGGAGCATTTATTGGTTGCATCTTTACTGCACTCGTTCAAAGCAGTTCAGCAATTACTGTGTTAGTCGTCGGGCTAGTGGACACAGGATTAATGACTTTATTACAAGCAACAGGAGTCATTATGGGAGCTAACATTGGAACAACGGTAACTACGCAATTGATTACACTTAATTTAACGGATTTTATTCCTTACTTTATTTTTTTAGGAGCTACCCTAATGCTCTTTTCTACCAAAAAGAACATTCATCATATCGGGCATTTTTTATTTAGTTTTGGGATGTTATTTCTCGGGCTTGGAATCGTTAAATCATCAATGAGCCCTATCGTCTCGTCTGGCCTTTTCCAACGACTCATTTTTAATGTTCAAGGTAACCCTCTTCTGTGTATTCTTCTTGGAATGTCGATTACCTTCTTAATTCAAAGTTCCTCAGCTTCAACAGCCATTCTCATCTCACTCGTTTCTACCGGAGCGATCACTCTTTATACAGCCATTCCTATTCTTTTTGGCCATGAAATTGGAACATGTATGACAGCTATACTATCCAGCTTAAGTGGTAATACAGCCGGAAAGCAGGCAGCACTCATTCACTTTACCTTTAATCTTCTCGGAACATTGCTCTTCTTGCCATTCATCGACACTCTAATAGATTTCACTGCAACCTTTAGTCCAACACCTGAACGACAAATTGCGAATGCACAACTTTTCTTCAATTTATCGACTGTATTCTTATTCCTACCATTTAGCAAACTATTCGTTAAATTTGCTGAAATGGTCTTTCATGAAAAAAAACAATCCACCTACCGACATTTTCGATAAAAAAGGGAGCACTCATTTAAGAGTCTCCCTTTTGTTTACTTTTAATGTCTTTTTAGTAATAAGCTATCACCCTACCAGCGGAGATACCTCATTAGTAGAGGATACTTTTCCTTCGAAAAAGACGAGGACTCCATAGTTAAGCTCACAATCAAAGATTGTTTCACTCCCTAGCAATTGAGGATACATTTTCTATGAAAATGCCAGGGAACCTCTTATCGTTGAGAACCCATGAAGTTCTCAATGTCTTCTACCGATTTGATGATGTCTTTTGATAAGTTTTCGTGTCCATCTTTTGTCACTAATATATCATCTTCGATACGGATTCCGATTCCTTCTTCAGCAATATATAATCCTGGTTCAATTGTAATAACCATACCTGGTTGTAAGACACCACCACGTCCACCAACATCATGTGTATCTAATCCTAAATAGTGTCCGATTCCATGGTAATAGTATTTTGATAATTCTTCATCTTTTTCAATTAACCCAAGTTTCTTACATCCTTCAGCTAACTTTTTACGAGCAAATTCATTAACATCTTGTAGAGAAACTCCAGGCTTAATGATTTCAATAGTTGCTAACTGCGCATCTAAAACAGCCTGATAAACATCACGCTGACGATCTGTAAACTTCCCGTTAATTGGGAATGTACGTGAAATATCAGAACAATAATAGTTCCACTCACATCCTAAATCAAATAAAATTAAATCTCCATCGCGACAGATTGAATCATTTTTATCATAATGTAAAACTGTTGCATTAGCTCCAGAAGCTGCAATCGTATGGAATGATGTCTTTTTAACCCCTTCTGTTTTAATCGTGAAATTATAATATGCTTCTAATTGATACTCATACATTCCTGGTTTTGAGTTTCTCATTAAACTCTCAATTCCTAAACGGGTTTTTTCAATTGCTGTACGCATATTTGCAATCTCATCTTCTGATTTAATTAAACGTAAAGCGGTAATATCGTGATAAATATTTTGTACATGTAAAAATGGATATTGACGTTTTAATTCTTTGGCAAATAAAATTTGAATCGTGTCTGGATGATGATATGATCCACGTTCAAAGTCAAAGTACGCATTTTCAAATCCTTCGTTTAATAACCAACGACCTAACATGTTGCGTAACTCACTTTCAGGGAAGACATTTTTAATTCCTGAAATTTCTGTTGCTTCTTCTTTACTCATTCTTTTTCCAGTCCATTTTTCTTCTACTTCTGAGACTGTCTCAATGAATAAATAATCTTCCATCACTCCATTAAATTTACGTAAGACATACGCCATTTTTGGACGATCTAAGTTCGTTAAATAATAGAAATTACGATGTGGTGTATATTCATAAAATTGATCACCTGAACGCACGGGTGCATCTCCTGAAAATAAAATTAATAACGAGTTATCTTTAATATTGGCCCCTAATTTTTGACGTCTAAATTTTAAAGTGTCTAACATAAAAGCTCACTCCTTTTCAAAATATTGCTACTATTATAGCATATATTAATTCATTCAATTATTGTTTTTTTGTAAGAATTTTATTCATCCCCTATTTTAAACAAAAAACACTAATTTAATCATAGAAAAAGACATCCTGAGTTACAGAATGTCTTCTTCTATGACGAGGCACTTGTCACCTCATCCTATAATAAGTGAGTCACTTGCTTAATTGCCCATGCTTGATGATCAAGATGTAATTGACTTAAACAATCCTCTAAACTCATCCAGACTAATTCATGGTCATGTTCAATCGGCTGTGCCACTTGTTCAAGATACGTCGCTAAATAAAAGTGTCCTGTTGCATGTAAATAAAGATGACGATACATCGAATAGTAGTAATTAGATGCCTTACAAACAAATTGATTAATTTCAATCTCCCAGCCAAGCTCTTCTAAGCATTCACGACGTAAACAAGCTTCTTTACTTTCAGTGCCTTCTAGTCCACCACCTGGTAAAAAATAACCATGAGGTAGACGAATAGTAGCCACTTCATTTTTATCATTTAAAATAATGGCATAAACCCCTTCTCGATCAACATACGTTTGACCAGATAGCTTTTCACCAAAAACATCATCAACCATTTCGTACACTTCCAATCTTTAATTAAATCTCACCGCTTATTTGTCGATAATAACCAAGAATTGCATCGATAAATAAGCGTTCCACAGCGCATTAATTCCCCCATTACATGTTTAATACCAGCCGAACTTTTAAACCAACTCTCTTTATTAATTCGTTGGATTTCAATCGAACAAATCATAATTTTAGCTTCCGGATATGTCCATTGAAAATACATCAAGCAATGTCTTGCATGAAATGCTTGTGTACAAAAAATGGCTTTTTCTACCTCAACCCCTAGTTAATCCGTCACTTGACGACATTTACAGGCATTCTCAAATGGATTCATTGATTTATCTTCTCTTAAAATAGCTTCCTTTGCTACACCTTTTTGAATTAAAACATCTGACATAAAAGCCTACTCTGTCTCATATGGATCAGGATATTGTTTGATCACCTCATCAGGTAGACTAAGGTCATCTGCAAGTACACTATATTTACCCGCAAGAAGAAGATATTTAGCATATTCTTTCGACCATCATTTAGCTGCTTGGAAACTAGACTCTGGAAAACAAGACCGTGGAATAAAGATAGTATGCGCTGTCTCTAACTCGTGCTCAACAAAAATACATTCGGTAATATCTCTAATCATGAAACATCCCCCTATTTTCACTTTCGATTATAACGAGTTCGATATACAACATTTGTCACTTTTTGACCATTTTGATTGATAAGTGCAAAAAGTCACGAAACCCTACATGATTAAAGATAAAAGAATGGGAATAAAAATTGCAGGAACAAAGTTCATTAATTTTAAATTCGTCATTCGAAGCATATTCAAGGCAAGTCCAATAATTAATAATGATCCAACCCCCGTCATTTCAGCAATCACCATGTCTGTTAAAAAAGGAGCCATCAAACTCGCAAGAAAGGTGATTCCACCTTGATAGATCAAAACCAAAACACTTGATAAGATAACTCCCACTCCTAAACTCGTTGAAAAAATTAACGCTGATATTCCATCTAACATTGCTTTCGTATAAAGCATCGACGTATCACCTTTTAGTCCATCTTGTAAAGCGCCAACAATCGCCATGGCTCCAACACAAAACAATAAACTTGCACTCACAAATCCTTCAGAAATTGAAACATATTCATCCTTACTTTTAAACTTATTCTCTAGCCAATTTCCTAATTGAGTCACACGTTCATCTAAATCTAATAACTCACCAATTAACGTTCCAATCACCATTGATAAAATAAGCATTAATATATTTTTTCCTTGTAGCGTTCCACTTATACCAATATATAGTACACATAGTGCTAACCCATTCATGACTTGATTCCCAAATCGCTTAGGCAATCCTTTTTTAAATACAAGTCCGATACTCCCTCCTAAAATAATCGCCCCTGCATTCACAACTGTCCCTAACACTATGACGCCCCCTTTCTTTTGTCATGAAGAAATTATACACAAATCTTTCAAAAAATAACAGTGAAGAAATTAAAAAAAGATTCACAGCTATGTACCCACTAACTACGCTCTAAGAAAAAGAAAAAAACTAAATCAATTGCCACTGAATCACCTCAATCACAATCAATCTAGTTTTTTCACTGCTAATCACACCCCTATTGCTCTTTTATTATAATACACTTATTAAGCTTCATTTGTCACTTATTGCAAAATAGCCCCTTCAAATTTCTACATTAATTTCAAGATTAGTGTGTTAAATCGTTTTTTAATAACTTTAAACCCTAACTTCTTATATAAAGCTAATGCTTCCTGATTTGTCTTCATTACATCAAGAAGATATTCACTTACTTTTATTTCATCCAAAATATATTCTATTAATTGTGTCGCAATGCCTTGGCGACGAAAGCTTGGATGTATAACTAATGAATTTAAATATATTTGATTATCATTCACAACAACTGCGTCTCTCATAACCATGTAATAAAATCGTAGAAATTTAGACCACCCTGTCATCTTTCTAACATCTTTTAGACTCACTTCAAATGAAGCATGTTCCCTCGTTGAATAAGTCAATACACCTACCAGTTGTTCTTTATACAATGCAATAAAGCATTGTTCACACCTCATCGCAGTACTAAATAACTGAATTAATACCTCTTCCTCTATTTTTAAAGTTAAAAATATATCCTTAAACTGCTCAATTAAAAAGCTAACAACTTGGTTAATTTCATAAAATTCAACTCGTCTAATTGTCACTTCCATCTAATCACTCATTTCAATTGTCGATTGAAAAAATCTTTCTTGAAATTCTACTAAAGCCTCAATCTGTGACTCATTATATCGATACTGATCCCGACAAACAACTAACTTATCCTCCACATCATCTTGTCGATGAATAATCGCCACGACATAACCTTCAAATCTATCTAATGGTTCAAACTCTCCAATAACATAAGCATCTAATTCTTCACCATCACCCGCTACAGTATCTGGAATATAGCCATAATTCAACGGATAAACGAACCCATGTTTCGGATGTTTTGATCCGAGTGGGCGATCGATCATCACAGTAACTTTTTGACCAATCATCACTTTCGCTCCCTTCTTATTCCGTACGATAAACCTAAATAAATTTTGCTATAACTAATAACTACTCTTTTAATTGTATTATGACGAGATAAGAGTCAATCCTTTTTAATCATTCAACGTATTAATTCGGTTCTCTTATGATTTGAAAAGACGTACCGCTGCAATGGCTTTTTTCCATCCTCCATACAATGTTTCTCGTTGTTCTTCTGTAATTCTGGCTTTATATTGTTGATTCGATTGCCAATAAGAAGAAATCTCATCCATACTTTTATAAACACCCGTTGCAAGCCCTGCTAAATAGGCGACACCTAAGGCGGTTGTTTCTGTTGTCATCGGAACAGATACATCAACTCCTAAAATATCACTTTGGAATTGCATTAAAAAGCTATTTTTAGCAGCACCACCGTCTACTTTTAAAACATTCATCGAATGCCCTAAATCTTCTTCCATCGCGGTAATCACATCTTTACTTTGATACGCAATCGATTCAAGCGTCGCACGAATAAAATGTTCTTTGCTCGTTCCTCGGCTTAAACCAAACACACCACCACGAACATCACTATCCCAATAGGGCGTTCCTAGCCCAACAAAGGCTGGGACAACATATACACCACCGCAATCTGTTACACGATTTGCATAGTCTTCCGAATCCTTAGCATGTTTAATTATGCGAAGTCCATCGCGCAACCATTGAATCGCGCTCCCACCAATAAAGACGCTCCCTTCTAAGGCATAATGTATTTCATTATTAATTTTCCAAGCAATCGTTGTTAGTAAGCCGTGGCTTGAAAGAACTGGCTCAGTTCCTGTATTCATTAAGACGAAACATCCCGTTCCATATGTGTTTTTAACATCACCTTTATAAAAGCAATTCTGACCAAATAAAGCTGCCTGTTGGTCACCACAAACTGCAGCAATGGGTAGCGGGATCCCTGTCATATAATCCATCGTATACGTATAGACTTCTGAAGTTTGTCTCACTTCAGGTAAGATACTCTTTGGAATACTGAATAGCTCTAGTAATTCCTCATCCCATGTTCCTGTATGAATATTAAATAATAATGTACGTGAAGCATTCGTCACATCTGTAATATGTGTTTTTCCCCCTGATAGCTTCCAAACTAAGTAACTATCCACCGTCCCAAATAACACCTCACCTTTCGCCACTTTCTCTTGAATTCCTGGAACATGATCTAGTAAAAAGCGAATTTTTGACGCAGAAAAGTAAGGATCAATTAAAAGCCCTGTCTTTTCTTTAACGATAGTTTCTATCCCTTGAGCTTTCCAGTTTTCACAAATGGACTCTGTCTGTCTCGATTGCCAAACAATTGCATGATAAAGTGGGCGCCCTGTTTTTTTATCCCATAAAATCGTTGTTTCACGTTGATTTGTAATCCCAATTCCTTTAATATCCTGAACATCAATTTTAGGGGATAATAAGACGCTATTTAAAACAGATAATGTAGAAATCCAAATCTCATTCGCATCTTGCTCCACCCATCCCGATGTTGGATATAAACAAGTAATCTCACGTTGTGACTGTTCAATAACCTGACCTTGTTTATTAAAGACAATCGCTCTTGTACTTGTCGTCCCTTGATCAATTGCTAGTATTAAGTCCATTTCACCCTCTCCTTTAATAAAAGAAACCGTTTCACTTATTATACCACGTTTTAATTTTACCAATCATATAAATGATAAAGCCTCTGCTATGTGCATACAGTTTACAGACGACGTAATTTATTGGAGGATTTATGTTTAAAAAACTGAAGCGTCAGCTCATGCTTGCTTTAGTGCTTTTTCTTGTCGCCGATTTATTGGCGATTTATCTGACGACAACTCATCCTTCATCGATTCCAAAACATCTACAATCCCGCTTAAATCACAAGATTGAGATAGTGGATCAAATTCGCGTGAATGAAATGGAATTTATCCTCTATCATGACTTAGCAACAGATCAATTAGATATCGCCTGGTATGAACCCAATGCTCTTTTGTTTTGGCGATATAACTTTTCTGGGGGGCACACCACTTCAAGTGGAGCCTATGTGAACCGATGTCAGACCTATCAAACGTCAGATTATTTCCTCGTTTGGGGAATCAATGAAGACTTACGAGCAAGCACGTTAAAAATTTCATTAAACAATGAAACCTTTATTGAAGATTTATCACAAGAGCTTTATTTTATAAAGGTGTATCCTTTAAATGGAGAATTTCCAGATACAATTTATTGTTCATTTTATAATAAAAATCATGAAAATATCTCTTCTTATTTCTTCGAATCTTTTAGTCAATAATAATACAATTTCGTCAAATTCTCCCTTCTTGTTGAATAAACTATAGGTAAGACAAGAAATAAAAGGGGGATTTTTCTATGACTAAAGAGTATTACATTACTTATAAGCGTCATGAAGGCTCTATTGACTTTAGTGGAAATGGAGTCGACATTTATTACCTCTTCTTTGTCATTCATGAATTAGGGCGTCTGATCTATGAACTTGAGTATGAAGACATTCTAGACCCAAATGTTTTAGTAACCTTGAAACAATTAAACCTTCATCAAACCATTGCAGAAATTGAACGTATGATTCGATACATGAGCAAACACCCAGCTCCTTCAATTGAACTTATTGCTCATGTTGAGACGAATTATGACGAAGACCCAACAGCTACTATTCAACTCATCGAAATGAATGGAAAGCATTCCAAAAAAGAACTCATGAGTGACCTTTATCTATTCCAATTATTTTCTCACATGAATTTGTTGCAAGGTTATAGCTTTTCAGATTCAGAAGTCATCACTGAATCAAAAAAAGATTATCTTCTTACATAAATAAAACCACCCATTTTTTCATGGGTGGTTTTACATTTTAGAGCTCCAACACATTGAGGCCTTTAATAATGAAGTTGTCATCAAAAGCAAGTGATGGTGACAAAGTGGTGATTAATCACCTATTTTTCAAAAAAAGTTAATACATTCCTTTCGTGTAATCACAATTGCTTCATCCCCCTCAGAATGAAACGATAACTCTATCATTAGAGCTTGTGAGTCACAAAGATTAATTTACCATATGCTGAATGCGGTTTCAATGTAAAAGATGTGTCTTTTTGATGTTATTCGATTGAAATCCTCTCCAAGTAAAAAGAATATCATTCAATTTGATCAAATAATGCTAACACAATACCTAAATAAAAAAGCGACTACTTCCTCCCAATTAGAAGCAATCGCTTAATGAAGCTTTCCCCATATAAAACTTCATTTCAAACTTATAAACTATCATAAAGTAAATAATAAAAATTTAAAAATTATTTTTCCATTATTAAAGTAATAACCCCTTATTACTTTATACTTTCCCGGCTAATTAAACTCTCTCGCATCACTCTAATCTTAATAATTTACCCTAAATAAATACCCATTTTGTATTGACATTGATTATAAATCTCCCAAATTTATAACCCATCAACACTAAAAAAACGAAACAATTGAATCAAAACATTACCCATAATTTATTTTATATCGGTTCCCACGCCAATATAAAACCCAAAATAACATGATCCCCTAAAGGTTATACATGTTTGATAAACGTCTAAGTTCATCTTTCATTGCTTCCACTAAGCTAGGTGGAGATAATACTTTGATACTGCTTGATTGACTGAATAACCACATGACAATCCCTTTACCATATACTTCAGCCTCAATTACATATTTATCAAAGTCTTGTTCTAAAATGGTAGCTGTTGGTAAACGGTCAAGTACAGGTTCAATTTTGGAACCATAAAATTCAAACTTTAATTTAATTAACTCGCCAAGAAACATAAACTGTATTCTTTTTCTAAACTCTCCTTCTTCAAATCGGTTAGAATAAGGCAAGTAAAATTGACGATTTATTACACGATAATTTTCAAATCGATCAACTCGAAAGACTCGCAAATAATTATTATTTAGTGTTTCACTACTATATAAATCATATTTCGTTTCTTCCATATAGGCAATTAAATAAAAGTAAAAATCTGAAAACATGATACTTACTGGTTTTAAGTGCCGACGTAATCGTTTATGGTCTCCTCGAATATATGAGACTTCTATAATCTGTCGATTATGAATAATCTCACTTAACTCCCAAACTTTATCTAATACATCGCGATTATGTTTTAATGGAACATAATTAAATAATTCGTTTCCAATGAGCTCTTTAATCAATTTACGATCCGATAACTCTAGCTGATTCAGTAATGTATTAATTAAATAATTCATTTCTTTCTCGTTAAAAGCTCGACTCGCTAATAAAATCTTTACCATCGCTAACAAACCTTCTCGTTTCAAGTTTTGATTCTCGCTTCCTAGTAGCTGATAACCACGATATTTACGGCTATATTTTAACTCTAAACTTGCATATTCAGGCTGATTTGCTAAATAGAATTTGATTTGCTCAATATCTCGTTGGATTGACTTATTATTTACACCAAACTCAAGAGCTAATTGTTCTTTATTTAATACCTTTCCCTTTACTAAACGCTCATAAATAGATAAAATCCGATGAACTCTGTGATCTTTCTCTTTATACATCATTATACCATTTCCTCAACATTATATCATTTTACCTGGACATATATTGTCCATTTATATAAATTATATGACATTTATCACACTTTTTGTGTAAAATATATAAAATTTAACAAAATCGAGGCATTTATATTAGATGGTTATCTTTAATAAAAAGCAATAAAAAGTAAACTAAACACAAGCTAAACAGCTCAACTTAATGCTAGTTCACTTTTTAATTTACTATTTTATGCAGTATCTATCTAATCCAACGGCTACACTTCCTAACCCGATGAATAAGGCTCCAACTAATAAAGTTATTCCAACAAATCCTGTTTCAGGTTTATCTACTGGCTCCTTACTTCCTTCACTTTCATTTGGCTTTTGTTGTGAGACACCTTCTGCTTCTTCTTGATTCATCTTATCTACTACTGGAGTAGCCACCTTAGCCCTGTTAATAGTAATATTATACGTCTCTTCTAATATCTCTCCATTATAAACCTCTACTTTAAAGATATTTTCCACATCATTTAAATCAAAAATTAATTCTTCATTCGTCAATATTTTACCATTAACCTTAAGAAGCGTTGCATTTTGAGGCCATGTTAAATTCACAGTAAGAGTATCTTCTATATTAGTTATAGGCGTTTGGGATACATTAAAGTGTACAGTTTTTACTTCAGACTTAATATTTGATACACTATACTCTTTTCCATTTTTATCTAATTGTAATTTATTATCTCCCAAATAAACAACTAAATTAAATACCTCTCCTCCTGTTTCTGGTTGACTTGGCTCATCCTTATCTTCTTCAGGAACTGGTGTAGACTCATTTGGTTCTTCTTTATCTCCTTCTTCTTCTCCTGTCTGCTCAGTAGTTGCTCCAGTAAAGATATATTTAAAAACATTCAATGATTCTAATGGCTTACCCTCAAAATCGAATAAACCTTCATTATCAACTGCACTTCCACCATACCATTTACCAGCATCCTCTGGATCATATTCACTTGCATAACTTGAAGCCCAACCCGATCCATATTGCTCCCATAATAATTGATTGGCTTCTTTCTGTTCACTAGGCCCAACTGGAATCCACGCCGGTTCCCAATAAAAAACGCCTAACCCTGCATCTCCAACATTACTAACAGCTTGAAACACATTTCTAACATGTTCCGCTTGCCCTTGAACGGATGCTTCATAAGCTAATACAGGTTCACTCTCAGAGACTGTATTAGGATGTCCATCACCATCTTCAAAGGTATTAACATATGAAGTTTCAGCAACCATGACTTTTTTACCATAAGTATCTGCAATCTGTTGTAGTTGACTTGTTAAATTCTCTAATGTTCCATGCCAATACGGATAATATGAAGTTGCAAAAACATCATAATCAACCCCATTATCATGTAAGTCTTTTGAAATCCATTCATAACCTCTTTCAGGATTTGTCATATGCACAGCTACTAAAATAGTTTCATCAATCTCACGAACCGCTCGACTTCCTGCATTCATTAGTTGGGCAATATCCCAAAATGAAACTTTTTCATATTTCTCATCCCATGTCGAGCAACCGACGAAACTATAACCCGTTTCATTCCCAATCTGAACCATTCCTACATCGATACCCGCATCAATTAATTTTTGTAAGCTCTCTTTTGTAAACTGATAAATAGCCTCTTGCTTTTCATTTAAACTATATCCTTGCCATTCTTTCGGCGCTTGTTGTTTCGCAGGATCTGCCCAGAAATCAGAGTAATGGAAATCAACTAATAACTTCATTCCATATTGAGTGGCACGCTTTCCAATCTCAACAGCTGTATCAATATCATTATTTCCGCCACCATAACCATTTCCTTCACTATCATATGGATTATTCCATACTCTAACCCTAATATAATTCACACCTGATTCAGCTAATGTTTTAAATATATCTTGTTCTTCCCCCTCAAAATTAAAAAACTTCACACCACTATTCTCTAATGAGATGACACTTGAAACATCAACCCCTCGAATAGTCTCATCTGAAATCCCTGTCACTTTTTCAACGTTAATACTTGAATGTACTACCTCAGAATCTTTCTCAGATTGAGCATTAGAACTGACTGATGTAGAAAATAAAAATACTAGTAAAATAGAAACAGTTACAAATAATTTAAAAAATAATTTATCCATATAATATCCTCCTCCCATAAAACTAAATTTTCAAATCAAATGAAACATTTTAACTAAACAAATCTCCTTAGATATATACCCCTTTATTCATGAAAGCGCTTAATATAAATTATATCATAGTAAAATGTTTTGTAAACGTTTTCTAAGTTTTTCGCTAAAATTTATTATTTTACAAGAACCATCCATAGTAGTAGCGATGATTTTTACACCTCAAAAATTTGACTCCTTATTTTAGTTTTAATGAAGCCAAGGTCAACATCTTGATGAAAATAAAATTTTACCTATATACAAACAGAAATAAAATCTACATTGGCTACAACACTCTAAATGTTTGATAGTTATGCCGTGAAATGCAGACTATAGTCCAGGGGCCACACCTGCCATTTTCGAAGAAAATGTATCCACTGCTAGTAGGGATCTAAAAGTTTTTACGATGTAAAAAACTTATCTGGACTTATATAAACAAAAATAGCACCCAATAATGGATGCTATCGAATGACTTTTCTATTGTTTCATTTTTTGTTTTTCAACTGCCCAAGCACTTGCAATCATATCTTTAACGGCTGGATGTTTTGGTGTCCATCCTAAAATTTCTTGTGCTTTTGCACTAGATGCGATTAATTTAGCTGGGTCACCTGCACGACGTGGTGAGATAATTGCCGGAATTGGATGATTCGTTACTTCACGTGCCGCTTCAATCATTTCAAGAACACTGAATCCTTCTCCATTTCCTAAGTTACAAATGGTACTATCTCCACCGTTGACTAAATATTGCATCGCTAAAATATGTGCCTCTGCTAAATCACAAACGTGGATGTAGTCACGAATACAAGTTCCATCTGCTGTGTCATAATCATCTCCGAAGACATTAATTGCTTCGCGTCGTCCTGATGCAACTTGTAAAATGATTGGAATTAAGTGAGTTTCTGGATCATGTTTCTCACCGATTACCCCCGATGGATGAGCTCCCGCTACGTTAAAATAACGTAATGACACATAGTTTGCCCCGTGAGCTTTATGATACCAGTTAATCATACGCTCCATCGCTAATTTTGTTTCTCCATAAACGTTTGTTGGATTTGTTGGATCCGTTTCTAAAATTGGAATATTTTGTGCCTCTCCATATGTTGCCGCTGTTGATGAGAAGACGATGTTATTAACGCCACAGTCAACCATCGCTTTTAATAAAACATTAGTTCCGCTCATATTATTATCATAATATTTATACGGATTTGTCATACTTTCCCCAACTAATGAATAAGCCGCAAAATGAATGACTCCATCTACCTTTTCTTTACGTAACACTTCTGTCATAAAACGATAATCTGCAATACTTCCATGATAGAAAGTTGCATCTTTATGAACATCTTGACGATGTCCTGTGACTAAATTATCAACGACAACAACTTCATGTCCTTGTTCAATTAACGCATATACAGCATGAGATCCAATATACCCTGCTCCACCTGTTACTAAAACTTTCATTTCTCTTCCTCCTTATAATGAACGATTGATAGTATTAATAAAACGTTGAATACCTTCTAATCCTTCATCTGTTAATTTATATACACCACAACACTCTAAAATTTCAACAAATTTTTTTCCAACTTCAGTTTCAATAACAGACATAGCTTCATCAGCTGCCACTGATTCGTAGCGTGTTAGCATTTCATTTAACCAAGGAAGATGTTTTTCAAGTCCTGCTTCCTCTAACATATTCGCATCACGAGCAACTAGCGCTTGTTTCACTACTTCTAACTCATCTTTAAGACGACCTGGTAAGACGGCTAATCCCATGACCTCAATTAAACCAATGTTCTCTTTCTTTAAATGATGTAAGTGAGCATGTGGATGATAAATTCCATCTGGATGCTCGTCTGATGTACGGTTATTTCGTAACACTAAATCTAACTCGTATTTTCCGTTTTTAAAACGTGCGATTGGTGTAATCGTATTATGAGGCACCCCATCTGTGTGGGCAAAAATACCTAATGCCTCATCACTGTACTGACGCCATGTGTTTAGAATGATTTCTCCTAGTTCAACAAGCCGCTCACGATTTTCACCTTTTAAACGTAAGACACTTAATGGCCAATTAACAAATCCAACTTCAACATCTTTAAAGTTTAAAACATTTAATGTTTTTAAAATCGGTGCTGTTTCCATTGCGAACTGATAAGCTCCCCCTTGGAAGTGATCATGTGTTAAAATCGATCCTCCAACAATCGGTAAATCCGCATTTGAACCTAGGAAGTAGTGTTTAAATTGATCAACAAATTGTAATAAACGCTCAAATGTTAAATGAGAAATTTTCATTGGTTCATGAGCACCTTTTAAAACGATGCAATGTTCATTGTAGTAAACATATGGTGAGTATTGTAAGAACCATTCTTCATTCGTTAATTCTAATGGAATAATACGATGGTTTTGGCGAGCTGGATGATTTAATGTTCCAGCATAACCAACGTTTTCTTTACACAATAAACAGTTTGGATAGTTTGAACTTGGTAAGCTTTTTGCCAAAGCGATGGCTTTTGGATCTTTTTCAGGCTTTGACAAGTTAATCGTAATATCTAAATCCCCGTATAGGGTTGTTGTTTTCCAGCTTAAGTTTTTAGCTACACGGCTGACGCGAATATAGTTTGAAGCTTTGCTTAAATCATAATAATACTTTGTTGCTTCTTCTGGATTTTGAGCATGAAGATTGTTAAATGTTTTAATCACTTCAGATGGACGTGGCATTAAACAATCCATGATTTTAGTATCTAATAAATCACGATGATCCACGCTGTCACACTCAAGCACTCCATTTGATGCTGCATAATCTAAGATAGCCCCTAAAATTTCACTTGGGTTTTCCATTGATGGTAGTTCCACCGCTTCATATTCAAACGATGGAACTCTTAAAATATCAATGATTTTATTGGCAGCGTATAATAAATCTGCCTCTTCAATCATGTGATGCTGTAATCCAAAACTGATTAAACGATTAATTTCATAATTGATATTCATGCTCTACTCTCCCCTTATGTCAACTAAGCTAATGTTTTTGTTCCGTCTCCAATCGTTGCTACATATAACTCAGCATCATAACCGATTGCTTCTTTATATCCTTTAGCGATTGCTTCTTTAACCGCTTCTACTGCATCATTTCGAACTAACGCAATGGCACATCCACCAAATCCAGCACCCGTCATACGTGCTCCTAATACACCCTCTTGCGCCCACGCTAATTCAACAATTGTATCTAACTCTTTACCTGTAACCTCATAATCATCACGTAATGATTTATGTGATTCATTTAATAATTTTCCAAATCGATGTAAATCTCCACTTGCTAATACTTCAATCGCTAATTTTACACGTTCATTTTCAGTAACAGCATGTTTAGCACGGCGATATAAAACATCTTTATTTATCACATTTGATACACGATCAAATTCAGCAACTGTTAAATCACATAAGAAGTTAATATCTACTACTGTTTTTAATAACTCTAATGCGGCGTCACATTCTTGACGACGTTCATTGTATTTTGAATCTGCTAATTCACGTTTTTTATTAGTATTCATAATTAAAATGGAATTATCTCCTAGGTTTGCTTTCGCATACTCATAGCTTAAATCATTGGTATTTAACTTAATCGCGTAATCTTTTTTCCCCATTCCGATAGCAAACTGATCCATGATTCCACAGTTCACCCCAACATAAACGTTCTCAGCTTTTTGAGATAATTTCACCATATCGATCATTGAAATGTCATATCCATGTAATTCTTTTAAAATTTGAGAAACTAGTAATTCGAGCGAAGCTGATGATGATAGTCCTGAACCGTTTGGAATGGTTCCGTAAACATATGCATCAAATCCAGTTGGAATTTCAAATCCTACTTCTTTAAATTGCACCATCACACCTTTGACATAAACACTCCAGTGCTCATCATCTGCATGTGATAAATCAGTTAAATCGAACTCGATGATTCCTCGGTCCTCAAAGTTCCCTGAGTATAAGCGTACTTTTTGATCTTCACGAGGTGCAACAACGGCATATGTTCCGTAAGTAATCGCAGATGGGAAAACACATCCCCCGTTATAATCAATATGTTCCCCAATTAAGTTAACACGTCCCGGTGAGAAAAATAATTTTGTATTTTCATTTTCCCCAAATACCTTTTCAAATGCTGATTTTAAATTTTCAATATTCATTCTTTAATCTTCCTCTCTATGTTTATTCATTCTCTGATTGACTCTCATCTGATCGCTATACTAAAATTCTATACTTTTTTAGTAAAAAAATCAATAGAACTTTCTTAAAACCCTTACATTTTTCAGAATTTGTTGAGTTGATGCTGTTTTATTTTATGAAACTTAATGATAAAATAATAAACGAAACAATGATGAACGTATTCATTTTTTTATGAAGGGAGGCTATCATAAATGGCTAAAATTAAAGATATTGCTGATTTAACTGGTTTTTCAATTACAACAGTTTCACGTGTATTAAACCAAGATAAAAATTTCAACGTATCGGATGAAACAAGATTAAAAATTATGGCAACAGCTGAGAAACTAAATTACGTTCCATTAAGCAAACGTAATAAATCAAGCAAAAAAAATACAACCTTAACAATTGGACTCGTTTATTGGTACTCAGTCGCTGAGGAAATTACTGATCCTTACTACATGTCCATTCGTTTAGCTATCGAAAATCATTGCCAATTACATAATATCAACTTACAAAAAATCTACTTACCTATGAAATCATTTGATGATATCTCAGCGATGAATTTAGATGGATTAATCGCATTAGGAAAGTATAGTGAAGAGGAAATTCAAACGCTTCACACACTAAACCAACACCTTGTTTTAGTGGATTGTTACTCTAAACATTACAACATTGATGTTGTAATGGCCGATTTAAAAGAGGCAACGAAAGATATCATTTCCTATTTACTTGATTTAGAACTGAAAAAAATCGGGTTCATCTGTGGGATTGAAAAAACATTAGATGGACAAGAATTATTAGATATTCGTTTAACAACTTACATTAATCAAATGTCTAAGCTTAAATCATTCAATCAAAACAATGTTTATTTGGGGGCTTTCACGGCAGATTCAGGATATGAAATTATGTCGGAGATTATTAAACAAGGAAAATTATTAGATGCTTATATCGTCGCTTCAGATGCCATGGCTATTGGCTGCTTAAAAGCATTAAACGAAAATAATATTAAAGTGCCTGATGTTGTTTCAATCATTAGTTACGATAATATCTCATTATCACAATATACCATTCCATCATTAACAACAATTGATATGAATACAAAACACATGGGTGAAACTGCACTAGATTTACTTGTAGAACGTATTAATAACGATCGTGAAATTGCTAAAAAGGTTACCATTCCAACACGATTAATTAAGCGAGCAAGTAGTTTATAACCATCAGATGAGGGGGGAATTTTAAATGGTAACTTACAAAAAATTAGAAAAAGGGACATTCAATGGTGTTAATGTCATTGAATACAGTATGAAAAATGAAGCATTAGAAGTTCGATTTTTAAATATCGGTGGAGTGCTCACTAAAATTGCAATGGCTGAGGACCAATATGAACAAAACTTAGTCTTAAACTACGATCATATCGAAAGCTACTTCAATAATGGATGCTACTTAAATGCCATTATTGGACGCACCTCAAATAGAATTAAAAATGGTCAATTTACAATTAATAACCAAACTTATCAATTAGATTTAAACAATGGACCAAATAACTTACACGGTGGGGCACAGTGCTTAACTTATGCTGATTTTGAAGTTACTGAAGTTGATTCAGGATACGAGTTAACAACGGTTCTTCCACATCAAGCAGAAGGCTTCCCCGGAAACTTAAGTGTCAAAGTTCGCTATACATTAGAACAGAACAGTTTCATCGTGTCTTACGAGGCAACAACGGATCAAGATACCATTGTAAACTTAACACAGCATGCTTACTTTAACCTATCTGGTAATCTAAGCACAAACATTTATAATCACGAACTTCAAATTAAAGCAGATTATATCGCTGAAATCGATGATAACTTATCGTTTACTGAAAAGTTAATCCCTGTTTCTAACACATTATTCGATTTCAATACACCGACTATCGTCAATCCTGAAACAAAAGAAGTATTACCATTATTCGAAAAAGCATCGGGATACGATCACCTATACCTATTATCGGATACGAAAGGTGTCGTAACATTTAAAGATTTAACATCAAATCGTACATTAAAAGTTTCAACAACATCGCCTTCTATGCAATTTTACGCTGGTAACTTCTTAACTGAAGATTTAGTCTTTGAAAATGGCCGTCACGGAGAACGCCATTTAGGCGCTTGTTTTGAAACACACTTGGTCCCATTTGATTTTGAATCACAACTCTTAAAACCAGGTGAAGCTTACTCACAAAGCACAACATTCACATTCACAAAATAACCCAAAAGGGCTGCCTCAACATGAGACAGCCCTTTTACTATGCACTTTTTACTCCATTCATCAAAGTCCACTTAATCTTACATGTTGACTGTTTCATCTAGGAAATATATAAGTCCAGATAAGTTTTTTACATCTTAAAAACTAAAGCCCTAGCAGTTGAGGATTAGATTTCTTTCAGAAATCACTAGGTGACCCAAGCCCTAGCAGTTGAGGATTAGATTTCTTTCAGAAATCGCTAGGTGACCCAAGCCCTAGCAGTTGAGGATTAGATTTCTTTCAGAAATCACTAGGTGACCCAAGCCCTAGCAGTTGAGGATTAGATTTCTTTCAGAAATCGCTAGGTGACCCAAGCCCTAGCAGTTGA
>OOCW01000647.1_pt1 | contig 31643 bp, 30 predicted proteins | sample 1671201 | NCBI WGS metagenome assembly OOCW01 (sample SAMN06348132, study PRJEB24527) | human gut metagenome | biome: human gut; feature: ankylosing spondylitis patient; material: feces | host: Homo sapiens | place: China | collected 2015-10
CCCTTCGTAGACTCAGGCCATATTTCATTAAATTTATGAAAGGCTTCTTGTAAAATATCATTACGATGGACTACGAATAAAGTTTTTCCATTTATTCTTTTAGCATCTAATGCAGCTAGTACAGTTTTCCCCATACCAGTAGGCATTAAAACTACTCCCTTATTTTTTCCAGTATTTCTATAAAACTCCATATTGTCTAGTGCTGTTTGTTGAGGATATGTTGGACTGAATGAATCTTGGTGTAAAAAGTATGGGTTCAATTGACAATCTTTTTTGAATGTTCTTCTTAATGTATCGATACATTTTTCAGGATGATTTCGAATCTGATTATAGGAAAATCGAATAATCATCCATTCATTTATAACTAAATCATTCTGTTTATCTAATAAGTCATCAAAATACTCTGGGGAAACTCGTTGTGCTCCTTCTGCGTGATAAGTATATCCGTCGATTTCAATGACATATTTATACCTATTTGTTTTAATAGTAAAATCGAGCTTTCTTTTTTTATTTTGATAATCTTCAAAGGGTGTCTGTACTTGTAAAAAGTCTAAACCATTTTCACCTGCATAGGTATAAAAGATATCTTCTACAAATTGTTGTTCGATTTCGTTCATCTTAGATGTATTTTTATTTATAAATTCTTCTAACTTCATATGCCTGTCCTCTCTCCTTTATTTTGAATTTTGCAGTGATACCAATCAATAATATCAAAATTTTACCAAGTGTTGAATAATTTTAAATAAAAAAGAAAGTGAGTGAGTACTATAACAGAAAAAAAATATTCTTTACACACTGTATTTAATGAAGATTGTATAAACATATTAAAAAAACTCCCAAATAATTCTGTGCAATTAATCATTGCAGATCCTCCATATAATATTAATATTGAAAGTTGGGATAATTTTAATAATTATTTAGAATGGGCTAAGGAGTGGATTCATGAGGCTGAAAGAGTCTTGAAAAAAGAAGGGAATTTTATTATATTTGGGGGATTTCAATTCGAAAATCCAGAAAGAGGGGATTTAATCGATCTGATATATTATATTCGAAAGAATACAAACTTTAGAGTAGTTAATGTTATTACTTGGTATTATAAAAATGGGATAACGGCAAGACGATTTTTTTCAAATAGGCATGAAGAAATTGTTTGGTTAGTTAAAGGAAAAAAATATATTTTTAATCTTGATGATGTAAGGATAAAATATGATGAAAAAACTTTAGATTTATATAAGAAGGATAAGCGATTAAATATACATAACTTAATTAAAGGAAAGAATCCAACTAATGTTTGGGAAATCCCTAGATTAAATAGTAATTCTAAAGAGCGCGTTGGACACCCTACTCAAAAACCGCAAAAAATTATTGAAAGACTTGTTAAGGCACTGTCTAATGAAGGTGATGTTGTATTAGATATCTTCGCGGGTTCTGCTATTACCACAAAAGTATGTATAGAAAATAATAGAAATTCTATCTCATGTGATATTGATAAAGAGTTCTTAAAATATGTAGACTTACAGCTTTTGAAACTAAACAAAAATTATTCTTATAAGATTATACCTCAATTAGACACAATGATTGAATTGACTAATAAAATTTAATATTTGTTGAAAGAAATTCTATGTATTGTGCGTATATAAATATGAGTTGATTAAATGAATGAACTTAATTATATTAGTCAAAGATTAGATGATTTAAAATGGTTACGTAAGGTGTTAGTACATAGTAATCAATGTGATGAACTCTTGGAAGAATAGTATCAGACAAAAACATTAGAACTTATTAAAAGAAAAGTTCATATTGAGGTATACGGTGATTAAATAATATATATATTGAATATTGCAAAACATATTAATATTGCATCTATTAAACTGGGAAAGAAGTCACAGTGCATAGAATTTGAAATAACCCCCAACGGTTGCCGATAGTGCAACTATTGGGGGTTATTTCATTATAAAGGAAAATATAAATACAAAGTCCGTAAATAATAGTTGAGTCGTGATCGGTAAACGGTAGGCACTGAGCTATTATTTACTCCCTCTACTAAACAATATCTTCTGATTAAGAAAGAAATCGATATGACAAAACAATAAGAAAACCAAAACGAAATGAACTCATGTGCTTTTGGTATCTTTGCCTTTATATAATAACGATATAAAATATGAATTTATATAATTACCATCATCCCGCTACAAAGAAAACTCCTTCTTCAACTCTGACCTAAAACTTATGGTCTTGTTACTTGCCTTGACTACTGGTGTAGGGGGCAGTACCAAGACCTTTGTTTTAGTCCGATGTATGTAATGGAGGTCATTCACAGTAGCGGGACATCTTTTGGATGGAAACGTAAATGTTGATATAATTAAATGGTAGGTGGCGCTAACCTTCAAAAACAGAATTCGGGGGGAATTAAAGATGCAAGATATTTATGATCGCAAGTTATCTATTTATTTAACGGCTGGTCAAGACGACGAGGGGAAAGACATTGTAAAGGCGAAATCTTTTTCCAATGTTCGCTTAGACACAACAGATGAAGAGTTATCAAACTTTGCGGAGAAGTATGTGGCATTATCATCAGGCACACACACGAAAACGGTCGTGGCTGATTATCGTATGCTTTAGTACAACAATAATGATAGGGGGATAAAAGATCATGGAAGAAACATACACATTAACTTGTAAATTCAAAGACACTGAAAATAAAACACGCTCAATTGAGATTAACAATCCAACAGAAGATTTATCAGACGATAAAATTTTAGACTTCATGAACTATGTGATTGATAGTGAAGTATTAGTCTTAAATGAGCTACAACCTGATTTAAAATACGCCAGTATTGCAGGTGCCTGTTTAACAACGAAACGTGTTGAAGAAATTACATTAGTTTAAATCAATAAAGAGCCATTACATGAGTAGTGGCTCTTTTAATTTTGACTAGGAGAAGATTATCACTCGTGATATAATAAAGATCTTTCAAAAACTTGAACAGCAAACAACAGAGGAAGTAGATTCGACTTATGTCGTTTCTACTTTTTTTGTTTTTTTAAAAAAGGAAATCATCTTAACGGTTCGTATATTAATATGAGGTGATAAACATGATAGAAAAAGAAAAACAATTTGAAGAAAGATTAGATTCATTATTATTACTAAAGGCTCTATTAATTAAGGATAATGAATTTAATGAAGTGGCACAAAGAGAGTATGACAAGGCATTAGACAGAGCGTTTAAGTTACTAGAAGAGTAATTGAGAATAAAAAAGGCAGTCAAGTAGCCATTCGCTACCTAACTGCTTTTTTGCTATAAAGTATCCTTAAATTTAATGTCATCATCTATTTTGTATATCTTTTTCTATCCTTCTAAAATTCTCAATGCCGTTATCACTGAATCATGTACCCCTCGAATACGATTCAATTCTAATATAGCATTTTCGATTTCTCCCATGCTTTTTCCTTGTTCTTTCAATCGCTCAATTAATTCATTTGGCGATTCATACTTCTTTTCTAAATTATGTTTAGCTTTTAATAATTGTCCCTTAATTTCTTTCATTAAATTCCTCCCCCCTTCTATTGCGAATCCTCCACAAAATAAATATACGACATAATTATTGTTATTTTCAATATTTTTACCTTATTCTACCAAAAATATACAAAAGATGATTGGTGTTTTGCTTCATCGCCAAATCGAATAACATGATATATTTCAACAGAAAAGAATAATGAATTCGATGAAGTGGCACAAGAAGAGTAGCACTAGGTATAGAGGTAATAGAAGGAGAATTAAAAAAGCAGTCAAGTAGCGATTCACTACCTAACTGCTTTTTATATTATTTAAGAGATTGACTAGATACATTAAATAAAAATTCGATTTCATCTGGTGTATAGGTTGTTTGCACCCATATCATTTTATTGCAGTTAAACTGATTCACTAAATGTTGTTCATTTGTCATTAGGGTAGAAATCCAAAGGTGATCACCGATTCTATACATAGTTACTTCAAATTCATAATAATTCTCTTTTTTTGATTCCAACATTGCTATTCCTCCTAAACGATATGTATTTATATTTTCGGTTTTCAGAATAGTGCAACAGTTGGGCCGCTAATTAAAATCAGTCCAGCCTGCATCTTCGCCATATCTTTTAAAATATCGACATTTTGAATAAAGTAAGGGATGTCATCGAGTGTTTTTTGTTGTTGATGATTAATGAGGCGTAGGACAAGACTTTGGTAGTGTGAGGTGGGGAGAATGGAGACTCTCGTATAATAGATGGTCGAGTCAGTCTGAAGCTGTAATAATCCAGATTGAGGTTGACGGGGATGTGTGAGAGTGAGTGAGGCTTGAAATTTAATATAGGCGAGCAACTGCTCATATAAAGAAATGGGAATGGCTTCATGAGGAATCATAAAAGCTCCAACACGGAATTGAACGAGTATTTTATTGTCTTTTAAGATGAAATGAATATCACTTGCCTTTAAGGTTTCAGCTCGTTGGATGATAGAGACGAGCTTCGTTTTGACTGGCATAATGATCACCTCCTGACATGCTATACGTCAAGAAAGTGGAGATTCCTTTTAAAAAATTGAGAATTGTTATACATTTTTTTCGAGTTTTAGTTTAATGGTCTTTATCATAAATTTGATTAAGGTATGAATGATTAATCGATAAAATAATTTTATTTTTTAAAAGGGGAATTTGAGACTTCAAATAAAATGACAACTGTTAGACACTACATGCTTATTCTGGATTAACGAATGGTGCTATTTAATTAATCATTTTTGTTAGTAATACATTCTAGTAGGTGTAGATAGGGAAGAGGATGAGCAATAGATGTGCACATGCCTGTTTTAAACAGGCTCAAGTCACTAGTAATAGAATTACAATGGAGGAAATTCTACAGTCTCTTTTATCTTAATTGTGAGTTTTGGTGAATATAAAGGAAATATTTGCACAACGTTAGGGGAATAAGTTACAATAAAGAGGTCATTTTTAGTTAGAGTAGTGGAATGGCTATGGATTTAATAAAATATTTCCAAACAGATATGAAGGTGAAACGAAATCCTTAAGAGACGTATCAGGTTGAGTTAGTAGACGAATTAGCTGGACAACGTCGATTAGGTTGTCCAAATAAGAAATGTTCATTGGAGCTATTTCATTACAAACTATCGCATTTGTATTGACCATTTGTCAGATAAAAAAATATTTGAAGCTATAGAACCTAAATTCATTTGTATTTAGACGGATAGCATCATTATAAAAAAAGAAAGGAGGACTATTACGAGAGTGGTAAGTGATTAATCATGTAAGTTGGATGCTTGAAATGATGAAGTTCATCTTGCCAAAAGAAGGGTTCGTAATAGAAAGAGTGTATGTTAAAGGGGTTAACAGATGAGCAGGTTCAAGAGAGCCGCTTAAAGTATGGAAGTAATGTGATTGAAGACGCTGAGCCAGAAACATTTTTAGATAAAGTTAAAGGGCAGCTAGGGGATCCGATGATTAAATTATTAATTGCGATTGCCGTTATTATGGGAATGCTTGCCGTGATTGGTCATGGAGATTGGTTAGAGGTAGCGGGAATTGTTTTCTCAGTTGCTTTAGTTACGGTTATTTCTGCTCGAACTGAACTAGCTTCAGATAGCGAATATCGTAAATTAAAAAGTGGTGTTAAAAAAGAGACATGTAAAGTGTATCGTCATGGAAAAGTCGTTGAACTCGAGATTGATGACATCGTGGTAGGAGATTGTATTATTTTACAATCAGGAGATAAAATTCCGGCTGATGGATTTTTAGTGGATGGCTTCATTAAAGTGGATAATTCGAGTTTAAATGGTGAGTCAGAAGAATGTAAGAAGTTTGCACATGAAGATCCGAATAGCGTTGAACTGTCGACGTGGAATACATCGATTACAGGGGATACATTCGTCGATGAAACCTCTGTGTTCCGTGGGGCAGTGACGGTCGATGGAAGTGCTGTGATGAAAGTCGTTCGTGTTGGAATGGCAACAGTCATGGGTGAAATGGCGAAAGAGATGGCTGATGATGAAGTCGATAGTCCATTAAAAGTGAAGTTATCAGATTTAGCTCATAAAATTTCAACCTTTGGTTACATTGGAGCTGTTGTGATCATGGTGGCATTGTTGTTCTCTAAAGTAATGGCTATGGGTGGATTTGGTGCTTACTTTGCACAAGATCCTATTTTAATTTTCAAACAAATCTTAGAAGTGGTGATGCTAGCCGTTGTGATTATCGTGATGGCTGTTCCTGAAGGATTACCATTAATGATTGCTATTGTGTTAATGCAAAATACGAAAAAACTATTAGATAGCCAAGTCTTAGTTCGTAAGCCAATCGGGATTGAAACAGCTGGGTCATTAAATATTTTATTTAGTGATAAAACGGGAACGATTACAAAAGGAAAACTAGAGGTTGTTGAATTTTTCGATGGCGCTTTAGAAGATAGCTATGAAGCATCAATCATGATCAAAGAACAAATGCTACTTTGTATTGGGAAAAATACAGGAGCCATGTTTGATGAAGCTGGAGAGATTATTGGCGGAAATGCAACAGATAAAGCGTTGCTATCGTTTTTAACTAAAGAAAATTATGAGGCAGTTCAAGGGATTAAAGTATTTAAATCACAACAATTTAACTCAGCTAATAAATACTCAGCAGCAGAGTTAGATGGAACAACTTATTACAAAGGAGCCCCTGAGCGTTTATTGTCACGTGCAAAATATTACTTAGATCATGAAGGAAATGTCATACCATTAGATCTAGCAGCGATCAATCAAAAAATTGACCAATTAGCTGAAAAATCAATGCGTGTTTTATCTTTTGCTTATAGTAATTCACCATTAGTTGAAGATACTTTACCTACTGACTTAGTGATCATTGGTTTTGTTGGGATTCGTGATGATGTTCGACCAGAAGCTCGTCATGCTATTGGTGAAGTTCAGCAAGCGGGTGTTCAAGTCGTGATGATTACAGGTGACCGTAAAGAAACAGCGGTTGCGATTGCAAAAGATTGTGGGTTAATGAAAAAAGCGAGTGATGTTGCTTTGACATCAGATGAATTAAATCAATTATCAGATGAAACAGTGAAAGAGATGTTACCGAATATCCGTGTTATTGCGCGTGCCTTACCAACGGATAAATCACGCATGGTCCGTTTAGCCCAAGAATTAAATTTAGTTTGTGGAATGACGGGGGATGGTGTGAATGATGCACCAGCTTTAAAACGTGCCGATGTTGGCTTTTCGATGGGATCAGGAACAGATGTAGCAAAAGAAGTCGGGGACATTGTTATTTTAGATGATAATTTTAAATCAATTGAAAGTGCCATTTTATATGGGCGTACAATTTATAATAATATTCAAAAATTTATTAAGTTCCAATTAACGATTAATGTGGCAGCTGTTGCAATTTGTGCGATTGCGCCATTCTTAGGAATGGAACAACCGTTAGGTGTCACTCATATTTTATGGATTAACTTAATTATGGATGGGTTAGGAGCGTTAGCTTTAGGATCAGAACCAGCTTTAAAAGCGTATATGAATGAAAAACCTAAATCTCGTACAGAAAGCATTGTGTCACGAAAAATGATGGGACAAATCTTGGTCGCGGGAACTTATGTTACTATTTTAAGTTTAATTTTCTTAACATTACCATTCTTTAAACAGTTTTTTGGTAGTGAAGATATTCATTCAACGGCTTATTTCTCATTATTCGTTTTATTAGCTGTATTTAATGCGTTCAATATCCGTAGTGAAGGCGCGAATCTGTTTGTACATATGAATCAAAATCCAGGATTCATTAAAGTGATGGGTATGATTGTTATCGTGCAAATTGTTTTAACATTCGTTGGTGGCAAAATGTTTAGCTGTACGCCGATGGGATTAACTCATTGGGGGTTAATCTTGCTTTTAGCTGTTTCGATTATTCCAGTGGATTTAATTCGAAAAACCATTGTTCGTGTTTTACATCCTAAAACACAAGTTTCCATTGTTGTGGAAGAGTCTCCTGTTTCAACAGCAAGCGAAGCCGATCAAAAAGCATTGGAATTTTAATGATGACTTATTAGGGTGATAATTGATTGATGAAAACCTAGTTAAAGGATGACTTTGACTAGGTTTTTCTTTTAGCCCTAGGGGCACCTTTTCTATGGGTTAGTCTGTAGTGAGTTATAAATATAGCCCGGGAAATAATTGTTAAACTCAGTTGGTTTGATGTTAAATCACTTCTTTATGGATGACGAGGGGATGTCATCCATAAAAAAAGCATCTCATAAGATGCTAAAATGAAACGGCAAAGTCATTTAAAAATAGCTAATTATGTTGCATACACTTAGTAAGATAGAGATAGGCGAGTCACACGTCTCATTGATAATAACTAAGTATTGGATTGTTTCGTTAATAGTCAAGTTTTTGAATGCTTTCATAGCAGTGACGTTCATTCATTCCAAAACTTTGTGTTTCGTATTTACAGATGGATATCGGTTGGGGTTAATGATTTGAGTCGAATCAAGGTCAGGTCCTTTTTTGATGAGTAAAGTAGAATAAAAGAGTTGAAAGTGTTGAAGAAAGTAAGTAGAATAAGGATAAATATGATTTGTGAAAGTGATGTGGAAAGATGAAGATTTTTTTAAGTGGAAGTGTCCCGCTTATTATTGTGATTATCGCCTTATTTCAAAAGATTGAGTGGCGACGCCATATTAAAAAACAAGCGCGCTCTTATTTTCAAGAAGGTGCTTGGCTGAAGTTTGCTCTTTGTTTAACGGTATCTGTTTTAGGAACGATGATTTTAACAGTTATTGTTGGAAGATTTCTGACGTTCTTAGCTTTTTTGGTGCCTTTGTTTGGAATGTCAATCATTTCGTATGGAACGATTGATGTTATGCATCGTATCCGTCGTGGACAAGAGTTTGGGCTAAGAGATTTTTTCCCAACCGATCAATTAGGTTCAGTCGTCGGACTTTATTTTATTAAAGGATTGTATCTTTTCTTCTGGTCATTATTATTAGCTGTTCCTGGAATTATCAAATCCTATTCTTATTCTCAGGCCATGTTTATTTTAAATGATAACCCTGGAATAGGGATTGATGAAGCGATCACACGTAGTCGTGAAATGATGAAGGGTCATAAGTGGGAGCTTGTGGTTTTACAATCGAGTTTCTTCGGATGGGCTATTTTAGGATCGTTTACTTTTGGGTTAGCTATTGTTTATAGTTTACCTTTATATGCCATGTCTATGTTTGTGTTCTATGACTACGTCAAAAATGGTTATTTAAAATCGAATCAATACGAAAACGTTTATACAGTCTATTAGATTGCTTTTGAGTCATAAAAGTACGACTTTCGCTGATAATTGGTACTTTTTTTGATTAGAAAACGTCGAAATGATATTTTGTGTCGCTTTGTGCTATAATAGAGAAATGAAAGTGAGTGATGTTATGATTCGAGTATCTCAAATCAAGATTTCAATTGATGATCCGATTGAAAAAGTAAAAGAGTTATTATTAAAACAATTGAAGTTAAAAGAAAGTGACTTATTAGAATATAGAATTTATAAACAATCGATTGACGCCCGTCGCCGTGGAAAGTTAGATTTTGTTTATACGGTAGATATTGCGGTTAAAGATGAAGCGAAAATTTTAGCTAGAAAGTTACCAAATGTTTCGATTACACCAGATATCGAATATAAATATCCTGAAATGGGAACTGAAGTCATGAAACATCGTCCAGTTGTTGTTGGATTCGGTCCAGCAGGAATGTTTTCTGCTTTAATTTTAGCTGAGATGGGCTATTGTCCAATCGTTTTAGAGCGTGGAGGAGCGGTTGAAGATCGTGTCCGTTCAATTTCTGAGTTTTGGAGTGAAGGAAAACTAGATCCTAATTCAAATGTTCAGTTTGGTGAAGGTGGGGCTGGGACATTTTCTGATGGAAAATTAACGACACGTGTTAAAGATTTACGTGGACGTAAAGTGTTAGAAGCCTTAGTCGAGGCAGGTGCACCAGAAGATATTTTATATATGGCCCACCCGCACGTTGGAACTGATTTATTACGTAATATTGTTAAAAATATTCGTGAAAAAATCATTTCATTAGGTGGAGAAGTTCGCTTTAATACACAAGCCACAGGGTTTATTATCGATGATGGACAAATCACAGGGGTTAAAATTAAAGGTGGCGAAATCATCGAAACGGAGCATGTCATTGTCGCGATTGGACATAGTGCACGTGATACGTTCTATGAGTTATATGAAAGTGGTGTTCATTTTACAGCTAAACCATTTGCTGTTGGTGTTCGCGTGGAGCATCCCCAATCATTAATTGATGTGGCACAGTATAAAGAATTTGCTGGACATGAAAAATTAGGAGCAGCCGAATATCGATTAACGCATACAGCATCAAATGGACGAGGGGTGTATACATTCTGTATGTGTCCAGGTGGATTAGTTGTTCCATCAAGTTCTGAAAAGGGTCGCTTAGTAACGAATGGAATGAGTGAACATGCCCGTGATCAAGACAATGCAAATAGTGCGTTACTTGTTCAAGTATTCCCAGAAGACTTTGGTTCAGATCACCCGTTAGCAGGTGTGGAGTTCCAACGTCGCTTAGAAGAAAAAGCTTTTGGATTAGGTGGAAGTAACTATACAGCCCCAGCCCAATTAGTCGGTGATTTCTTAAAAGGACAAGCCTCTAAAAAGTTAGGATCAGTGACGCCGTCATATGCCTTAGGTGTTAAATTAACGAACTTACGTCGTTTATTACCTGATTATATTACGGATGCCATGGCAGATGGATTACAAGCCTTTGATCGTAAATTAAAAGGATTTGCCATGGATGATGCTGTTATGACAGGAGTAGAATCACGTTCATCCTCACCTGTTCGTATGGACCGTGACAGTGAAACGTTACAGTCATTAACTGTTAAAGGGCTATATCCATCCGGTGAAGGGGCAGGCTTCGCAGGTGGAATTGTCTCAGCTGGAATCGATGGAATCAAATGTGCGGAGGCTATGATTAAACAATTTAAAAAAATGAGCTAAAATAGTCAAATAGCGTCATAAATTTCGATTAACTTATCATATTATGTTAAGAGTATCTGAATTCTTAACAACTAATGTGCGAGGTGAAATTTATGGCGCGTCTTTTATATATTAAAGCTAATCCTAAGCCATGCGATCAATCATTGACCTATCGCTTAAGTGACTTCTTTATTCAAGCGTACCAACAAGCTCATCCGACAGATGAGGTAGAGGTGCTTGACTTATATCAAACGATTATGCCTATCATGGATTATGAACGATTGTCTCGTTATAATCAAGGAATAGAAACAGAGATTAAACAGATTGCTGAACAATTTAAATCTTATGATAAATGTGTCATTGCAGCTCCGGTGTGGAATCATAGTTTTCCTGCGATGTTAAAGGTTTATTTAGATAACATTATTTATCGTCATGTGACGTTTACTTATCAAGATGGAAAGATGCTTGGTCTTTGTTCTGAGATGAAGGTGCTTTATATTACCTCATCTGGACAAGTCTATGACGGAGAGCGAAAATTTTTAGATCACCATCAATCTCAAATTAAAGCTATTTTTGATTTAATTGGTCTCACTCAAGTTGAAGTGGTGGGACTGCTTGGTCGTAATCGATTATCTAACGAACAACTCCTTCAAGAAGTAGGAAAACTTCAAGGAGAGCTTCAACAAAAAGCTCAAATCTTTTAAGATGAACTCATAAGTAGAATCTAAGACTTAAGGATCCTATTTATGAGTTTTTTTGTGCTGTGGTCCAGGGTTCAGGGCATAAACTATTTGAAACATTCGTTTAAAGGCTCTTAAGTATTTCATTGTTCAAAGTCAATGGCGTTATTATAGGAAAGTTTGAAGGGATAATGATCAATGAACCGATTATCAATATGCTGAGATTTTTTGAGAAGTATGAGGCGATGGAATCTTTCTATTCATAGCTTAAATAGAGGATAGGACATAGAGTTTTATAGAAAATTGAATTAAATGAGATACCATTCATTAGAGGCTTATACTTTTGAAAGGTTAAAAATCACACAGGATCACTGTGTGATTTTTAGCGTTCGATGGTAATGAGTTGGCCAGGTTGTAAAAATAAATTCTGATTCAAGGAAATAAGTTCATCAGGTGATAGTTTAAAGCGAATGAGAAGATCTCGAATGCACTCTCCTTCCGTAACGACATGAAGTTTTGAATTTGAAGGAAGAGGAACTTTGATTTGATGTTTCGTTTGAATTATGAGTGGCTTATTTCCATTAAGTTTGATTAATTGTTGTGGCGTGGTTTGAAACTTCGACGCAATCGTCCTGATTGTATCATCTGCTTGAATTAAGTAGGTCGTTGTTGCTAATGTTTTTGATTCCATACGCTCACTTCCTTACGGTTTAGGACATCATTTCTACTATAATCTATGCAAAAAACATAGGCATTTGACTAATTTTTTGATAATGAAAACAACACATTTTAAGAAGAGGTGTCATAGGATGAGAGTAGAAAGGTAAGGAGGGAGGGATTAGGATGGTGGGAGTTGTGACACTCTTAGCTATTTATTTAGTCGGCATGCATCTTCAAATGAATCAATCACTAAAACAGAAATTAACGCCAGACATTGATTATATTTTAATTTTAGGATCTTCATTAAGAAGTAATCATGTCACACAAACACTTCGTTCTCGATTGGAAAAAGGCGCAGAGCTTTTGAAAGAGCATCCACAGCTGATGGTTGTGGTCACGGGGGGGAAAGGAAGTGAAACCTTACCACCAGAAGCACATTTGATGCAAAAAGTGTTAATCGAAGAGTATGGAATTGAAAAAGAACGAATTATCATCGAAGATCAAGCGCATAATACGTTTGAAAATTTAATTTGGTCGAAGCCGTTATTACCTAACCATAAAATTGCGATTGTGACAAATGAGTTTCATAGTATTCGTACGTCCTTTTTAGCGAAACGAATTGGGATGGATCATATGATTATAGGAGCCCCATCACCAATTCCGAAACGATATAAATGGGAGTTGCGAGAACATTTAGCGATTGTAAAATCATGGATTTTTGATCGAGAAAGATAACGATATTTTGTATCAATTGACGTTTTTAAGGCAAACTCTTGCACTTTAGGCGTGTTAGTCATATAATCTTCACATAACGGTAAAATGAGGTGAAGAAATGGAAGCATGTAGCTTAGAAGCCATTCATGATGATGTAGTTAAAAAAGTTAAAATAAAGATGCCAAACGATGATGATTTATTAAAATTATCTGATTTATATAAAGCCATGGGAGATTTAACTCGAATTCGTATTCTTTCTGCCCTTGTTCATTCAGAAATGTGTGTATGTGATTTAGCAGCATTACTTGAAATGACACAATCAGCCATTTCACATCAATTACGTGTTTTAAGACAGGCGCACTTAGTGAATTATCGTAAAGAGGGAAAAGTTGTTTATTACTCACTAGATGATGATCATATTAAAATGTTATATGAACAAGGATTAGTTCACGTGCTTCATCAGCATTAGACTAGATGAAGTAAAATAGCTTATAAACAGACGTCAGATGATGATTTATCTGGCGTTTTTTTTATTTGGACACATCGAATCTCCTATTTTTCTAGAGGTTGATAGTAAAGGAGGGGGAGAGCAATGTCGATGCATCGAATGTTAAGTGTAATTGCTGTAGTAGTATTAATTGATTTTGTAACGGGCTATGTCAAAGCATATTTGAAAGGGGAATTAAATAGCCCGATTGGATTAGACGGACTGATACGAAAAGCCGTGATTTTATTATCAATGGTCGTTTTGACTGTGCTCCATTATTTAATTGGCTTTAATCTAATTGAGTGGCTATCTGAAGGAATGGATTTAATTTTTATGACACTTAATATTACACCGATTACTCAGTTTTTTCTCTAGTTTAGACGAGTTTTAACCTATCCGTTTCATAGTAGAGATATTAACTTTAGTTATCTCCTTTAAAATAATATGGATAGAGATTCATCGTGAAAGTGATTCTGTGAATGAATTTAAGACAAATCATTTCAAAGATAATTAACGATAAATCGTTTGAGTTGTTTGTGAAAACGGCACGGATTAATGATGAAAACGTCTTAATCAAGTTGACGATAAGATAGGTGATAGTCGACGAACTTGATCAATGATGGATACCTCTTTAACAGGTCTCATTGAAAAAGCTATTTTTCAATCATCAAGAGAAGAGAGCAAAACAGCTATAAAGTATAAAGGGAATACGCCGAGGATGTCAAGTGCCTATACCATCCGCCTTTCTGGGGCATATACAATAAGAGGGCAGACTTATATTAGGAGTGAGGAGTGATAGAATGCCTTATATTGTAGTAGATGCAGGTCATGGTGGATGGGATAAAGGTGCTCATTTTGGTGCATACAATGAAAAAGATATTACTTTACGTGTGGCAACAAAAGTTAGTAATCGATTAAGACAAATTGGATTTCAGGTAACTCAATTACGGACGGATGATACATATATTGGAAATGCCTCAGCCAGAGGTCGTCAAATTGCTGAATTACAGCCTAACTTAGCGATTAGTATTCATGTCAATAGTGCTGGAGGTACAGGTGAATATAGCGGAGCTGAAATTTATGTACCGATTAAAGAAGATAGCGCCCGATTTGAATATTATTTAAGAGAAGAGCTTAGTCGCTTGAATGCTTTTCGAGAAATTTTCTCAAGAGCGTATACTGGTGAATTTTATGAACGTTATATTGATCCGCAAACATTAAGATTTACACAAACTTATAATTATACTGACTATTATGGTATTATTCGAGAAGCTTGGCGTGGTGGGGTTTCTTGTGATATTATCGAAATGTTTTATCTAGATAATGAAAGTGATTTATATACTTTCTTAAATCAAGAAGATGCTTATGTTGAGGCGATTGTTGTAGCCTTAAGTAAAGCATTCAATATGAATTATCAACGCGAGTTGCGACATGAAGTGGTTGATCGTCCAGAACCTTTAAAAACAGAGACTTATTATCGTGTGGTTTGTGGATCTTATTCTGATTTAAATGAGGCGAAAAAAGTTCAACAAGCATTAGTTCATTCGAATTATCCAGGCGTATGGATTCAACCTGTTGAAATGAAAAGATAATGGGAAAAAGACTTCATTTGAAGTCTTTTTTTTGTGTTATAATGAAAGATATTATTAAGATGGAGCGCAAAACATGACAGTAGAAACATTAAACATGAAAGACTTAGAAATAACCATCATTCGTAAACCGATTAAAAATATGTATTTGAGAGTGCGTCGTAGCGGGGATATTGAAATCTCAGCTTCACCTCATATAACGCAAGAGATGATTGAATCATTTGTATTAGCCAAATGGTCATGGATTATGGCGAAGCGACAGGCGGTATTAAGCGCACCGAGTCAAACATTAGAGACAGATGAGATTTTATATTTTGGTTCTCCACTAAAAGTTAAACGATTATCTCACTCACGAGTGGCGATTAAAGTAGAAGAGGATCAATTACTGGTTAGTGTTCCCAGAGCTTATTCTGATGAAAAAGTAATCGTTGCAGCAAAAAATTGGATGTTTAAACAATTACAACAGAAGATTACTCGCTATATGACGTATTACTGGCCTTATTTTGAAAAGAAAGGTATTCTTCCTGTGGAGATTAAGTATCGTCAAATGACTTCAACATGGGGGGTGTGCCGTCCTACAAGAGGAACGATTACGTTTAATAAGAATCTGATTCACCAGCCTGATGCTTTTATTGAGTATGTTGTTGTGCATGAACTTAGTCATTTGCTACAGCCTAACCATAGTCATCGTTTTTATGAGCTAGTTGAATTTCTATTACCACAGTGGAAGGAATTTGAGTCGAAAAAAGTTTAAAAAAATATCGAAAATAAGTTTATTTTTCCGGTTGATGTGAATATAGTGAAGTATAGACAAAGAGGTCTTAGTTAATAAAAACTTGGTGTGAACAATGGCGTTCTTCGAAAGAAGTTCGCCTTTTTTGATTTTCTTTTGAGCTCAAAGACAATCGCGCATCGCCCGAATTTACTTTTTATTTTATAGTAAAGGAATTGACACCAGTTGGTGTGAAATTTAAGGAGGGAAAGATTATGACGGTTGATCTTAATGTAATTATTGATACTTTATGGGTGGTTATTGCTTCGGTTTTAGTATTTTCGATGCAAGCAGGTTTTGCTTTAGTAGAAAGTGGGTTTACACGGTCTAAAAATGCAGCCAATATTATGATGAAGAATTTCATGGATTATTCTATTGGGGCATTAGTCTTCTTCGTTTTTGGTTTCTCACTCATGTTTAATGGATCAAATTTTGGATTATTTGGGACACCTGATTTATTCGTTTCAGGGGATTACAGTGGATTGGGATTAATTATTCCATTATTAGCATTTGTCTTTTTCCAAACCGTTTTCTGTTCAACGTCGGTAACGATTGTTTCAGGGGCTGTTGCAGAACGTATGAAATTTTCAACTTATCTTGTCTTTAGTGCGATTATGACGGCTATTATTTATCCAATCAGTGGTCATTGGGTATGGGGTGGCGGATGGCTAGCTCAACTTGGATTCCATGATTTTGCTGGGTCATCTGTTGTTCATGCATTAGGTGGATTCGCCGCTTTAGCAGGAGTGAAATTATTAGGGGCACGTCAAGGTAAATTTAATCCAGATGGTAGTTCAAATACCATTCATGGTCATGGTTTAACTTTAGCGGCTATGGGGGTTTTTGTCTTATGGATTGGTTGGTTTGGATTTAATGCAGGTTCAACGTTAACGGCAAGTGATCCAGAAGCGATTGCCCATGTTATGATGACGACCAATTTAGCACCAGCAGCCGCAGCGGTTACGACATTAGTTATTTCATGGATTAAAGATAAACCAAGTGTTGGAGCTGCCATGAATGGGGCTTTAGCTGGTTTAGTTGGGGTAACTGCAGGATGTGATCTTGTCTCACCACTTGGAGCAATTATCATTGGGATTGTCTCAGGTGTTGTGATGATGGTTGGTTCTGATTTACTTGAACGTAAATTTAAATTAGATGATGCTGTAGGAGCTATTCCAGTTCATGGTTTCTGTGGAGTCGTTGGTACTATTTTAACTGGATTACTTGCTACAACTGATGGATTACTGTACGGTGGTGGTGTAAGCTTCTTCGGTATTCAAGTATTAGGTGCTTTAGTGATTGCTACTTGGGGATTTGTTTCATCATTTATTATTTTTATAGCTTTAAAACGTATTATGGGACTTCGCGTCACAAAAGAAGAAGAACGTCAAGGGCTTGATTTATCTGAGCATGGTGAATCTGCTTATGCTGAATTTTTAGTAGGAAATGAAGAAGAATAATAAATGAAGAATCAAGGGGCTATCTCATTTTGAGACAGCCCTATTTTTTATGCGTCATCCACACGAATTTAAAACGGATCCTAAAATAAAAGGATAAGAGGGGGAATTGATGTGTTATAATGAAGTTTTAAAAAACAATAGCTCAAATTGTAGGGAGGATATTTTTTTGAATCAGTTTTTAGAACAAATTGATTATGTGATTGAATTAATCGAACAGGCAAATTGGACTGATTATTTAATTTTCATACTTGCTTATGTTATTTTAGTCTTAGGGTTACTAGGAAGTTTAAAAAAGAATCAACGTCAGGTTTGGTATAATTGTGTCTGGTTATTTGTATGCCCTCCGTTAGGTATTTATTTAGTTAAACATAATCGCAGAATTAAAAAGAAGAAAAAACAAGAGTTGATACGTTATTCGCTCACTGGATGGGCAATTGTATTATCAGCTATTTTCATCTATTTAGGATGGATGCCACACCCTAACTATCAAGAGGTTGAAACATATCAAGATAGTCATTTAGTAAAGCGTCCGAATGATTTGAATTTGGAAGTCCATTTTATTGATATCGGTCAAGGAGATGCCACTTTAATTGTTTATGATGATTTTCATATTTTAATTGATGGTGGGAATAACGGATCTGAAGCAAAATTGTTAAACTATTTGAAAAAAGTTGGCGTTGATGATATCGAAATTTTAGTCGCGACTCATCCAGATTCTGATCATATCGGAGGTTTAGCAGAAGTGATGGCAGAATATCGCGTTCATTTGATTATTGATTCTGGAGAGTCTCACTCTTCTCAAACCTATAAGGCTTATTTTGAAGCGGTTAAACAGCAACAAGAGCAAGGTGCTATTTATCTTGAAGATGCTGATATGATCTTTGAATTAAGTGATCAGATTACATTTGAAGTCATTGAAACTGGTGATGATAATGGGGATCGAAATAATAATTCAGTGTTAACAAAGCTAAGCTATCAAGACATTGACTTTTTATTTACAGGAGATATGGAATCAAAGACAGAGGAAAAAATCTTATATCGTGATTTAGAGGCTGAGATTTTAAAAGCCGGTCATCATGGGTCGAAGACCTCAAGTTCCATAGACTTTTTACAAGAGGTTCAACCTGAAGTCGTCGTCATTAGTGCCGGATTAAATAATAGTTATGGACATCCCCATCGAGCACTATTAGAACGTGTAAACCGTTATACTGATGAGGTTTACGTTACCTATGAAAAGGGGAATATAGTTGTGACGACAGATGGTTTAACTTATCAAGTTGATTTTAAATAAATGGATGAATAAAGTAATCATGATTAAATTGACTATATACGATAAGATGACAAATAGTGATTAGTAGAAACTTATTAAATATGTATGTCTCATGAAAAATGTAGAAAAATAAGAGTAGCCATTTGGCTACTTTTATTTTTGATAGGATCGGGTGATGTGATGAGACGCATAGGATTAATAGGTTTATTATTAGTCAGTATCTGTTTAGCTGGTATCGTGAGACCAGTACAGGCTCAACAAGAAGATCGTCAAGAACATGATTATGTTGGATTTTATGGCATGGATCCAGAAACCTTTGATTATTTATATACTTATAAAACCGTGGATTCTTTACATTTTGCTAACTTTATTGATGGGTTGCTTGAACATGATACGTATGGAAATTTAGTGGGTGCGATGGCAACGCATTGGGAAGGGAATGAAGATTCAACGATTTGGCGATTTGATCTTCGCCAAGGGGTCTATTGGTATACAGATGAAGGTGAAGAATACGCTGAGGTGACGGCTCAAGATTTTGTCACAGGCCTTCAACATGCGGCCGATTTTCAATCGCAGACGCTTTATCTCGTTCAATCGGTCATTAAAAATTTAGACGCTTATGTGAATGGAGAGATTCCGTTTAGTGAAGTCGGGGTGAAGGCGGTGGACAAGTATACACTGGAGTATCAGTTGAATCAACCGACGCCTTATTTTCCAACCATGACGACTTATTCTATTTTGTTGCCTGTTAACCAAAGTTTTTTAGAATCAAAAGGATTAGGATGTAAATTAGGAGAACCAGAATATTCGAGTTGCCAGTTTGGTGTCGCTAAGCCAGAATCCATTTTATATAATGGAGCCTATTTTCTAAAAAACTTTACTTCAAAATCAATTATTGAATATGAAGCTAACCCAAATTATTGGGACCGTGATTCCGTTTATATTCCAAATGTGAAGTTGATTTATTGTCAGCAAGCGGATCCGACGACTTTATTTTTAGCCTTTGATCGTGGAGAAATTGTTTCTGCCCCATTAGATGTGAATAATCCTCCACTGGTTAAAAGTGCTAGAGAAAAGTATGGGGATTCTATTTTTGTCACCGATACTAATGGATCTGTGGCATTTGCAACCTTTGTCTTTAATCGCCAACAGTATCATTCGCCATTAGATAGCCGTCAAGATGTTTCGCCAAAAACGGATCAGCAAAAAGCTGATACGAAAGCAGCGATTTTAAATACTTCATTTCGTCGAGCGATTATGCGGGCGATTGATACAGAATCAATCAATATGCAAGTGGTAGGGGAAGAGCTAAAAAAAATTTCATTAAGAAATACATTAACTCAGCCGACGTTCGTTCAAACGAGTGATGGTGATTTTTATGGTAAGTTAGTAAGTAACTCATTGAACGGATTAAATCCGATATTATACCCTCAACAGATGAGTTTAGACGACGGACAGATGGCGTTTTTTAATCCAGAACAGGCGAAAGAGCAATTAGCAATTGCTAAACAAGAATTGATAGCACAAGGTGTGACATTTCCCATTTATTTAGATGTGATTATAAATAGTGAAAGTGACGGAAGTTTCCGAAGTGCTCAAGCTTTAAAACAAAGTATTGAACAACATTTAGAGGGGGAGGTTTTAATTAATTTAATTATGAGCTCTCGTGAAAATTTATTAGCTTCTAAGACAGCTGAATTAGTCAATACTGATCTGGTCTTTTCAGCGGGATGGTCGCCTGATTATGGCGATCCTAAAAGTTATTTAGATATTTTAGATCCGGATAATGGAGATTTATTAAAAAGCTTTGGATTGAATCGATCAGCGATTCAGAGTCAGGAAGAAAAAGAGTTAAAGCAACAAATCGGTCTGTATATTTTTAAAGAATTAAAAGAAGCCGCAAATTTGGAGGTCAGTGATATAGATAAGCGTTATGAACGCTATGCTGATGCTGAGGCCTATGCTCTTGATCAAGCGTATTTTATTCCTCTTTATGCCTCAGGTGGAAGCTATGCTGTCTCTCGAATTATTCCTTATACGAAGTCTTATAGTCCGTATGGATTATCACCGATGAAATTTAAACGAATGCAACTCAGTGACAGGATTGTAACGCTTGAAGAACGAAACAAACGTTATGAAAAATGGTCAACGGTTCGTCAAGAACAGTTGAAATCAAAATCCATCAATGGTGCTGTTGAAAATTAACAGATGAAAAATATGAAAATTTTCTTTTCATTAATTAAAATGTTAGATATAATCGAAGAAGAAAAATTTCAATCGACATGAAGAGACTTCATGTTTGAAAGGAGAGCCATTAATGAGTGTTTTAAACGTTACAAACTTAAGTCATGGGTTTGGGGATCGTGCTATTTTTGAAAATGTATCATTCCGTTTATTAAAAGGAGAGCATGTTGGATTAATCGGAGCCAATGGTGAAGGAAAATCAACATTTATGAATATTATTACTGGAAAATTAGTACCAGATGAAGGGAAAGTTGAATGGTCACGTAATGTGCGCGTTGGTTATTTAGATCAGCATGTGTCCTTACAAGAAGGAATGACGATTCGTGATGTCTTAAAAACGGCATTCCAATATTTATTCGATATGGAAGCAAAAATCAATGATTTATATATGAAAATGGCAGAGGTTGATCCAGAAGAAATGGATGCTTTATTAGAAGAAGTCGGTGTCCTTCAAGACATCTTATCAAACAACGACTTCTATGTCATTGATGCCAAAGTAGAAGAGGTAGCTAAAGGTTTAGGATTACAAGATATCGGATTAGATCGTGACGTGACGGAGTTAAGTGGAGGGCAACGTTCGAAAGTTTTACTTGCGAAATTATTACTTGAAAAGCCAGATATCTTATTATTAGATGAGCCGACAAACCACTTAGATGAGGCTCATATTACTTGGTTAACACGTTACTTACAAGAATACGAAAATGCCTTTATTTTAATTTCACACGATATCCCATTCTTAAATAGTGTTATTAACTTAATTTATCATATGGCAAATCAAGAGTTAAACCGTTATGTAGGAGATTATGATAACTTTGTTCGTATTTACGAAGCGAAAAAAGCACAATTAGAATCTGCTTATAAAAAACAACAACAAGAAATTGCTGATTTAAAAGATTTCGTGGCTCGTAACAAAGCTCGTGTTTCTACACGTAACATGGCCATGTCACGTCAAAAGAAATTAGACAAAATGGAAATCATTGAGTTAGCAGCTGAGCGTCCAAAACCAGAATTCAACTTCAAGATGGCTCGTACGTCAGGACGTTATATCTTTGAAACAAAAGATTTAGTGATTGGGTACAATGAACCATTATCGGCACCATTAAATTTAACAATGGAACGAGGACAAAAAATTGCGATTTGTGGAGCGAACGGAATTGGGAAAACAACGTTATTACGTAGTATCTTAGGTGAAATTCCTGCAATCTCAGGATCGGTTGAATTAGGTGAACATTTACATATCGGATACTTTGAGCAAGAAATCAAAGGTGGAAAAGATAAAACATGTTTACAAGAGTTCTGGGATGAGTTCCCACACTTAACACAAGGGGAAGCTCGTGCCGCTTTAGCGAAGTGTGGATTAACAACGAAACATATTGAAAGTAAAGTGATGGTTTTAAGTGGGGGAGAACAAGCGAAAGTTCGCCTTGCTAAATTAATTAACCGTGAAACAAATGTCTTAATTCTCGATGAGCCAACGAACCACTTAGATGTGGATGCAAAAGATGAATTAAAACGTGCCTTAAAAGAATATAAAGGAAGTGTCTTACTGATTTCCCATGAGCCTGAATTCTATCGCGATGTCGTGACAGATATTTGGGACGGAGAAAAATGGACGACTCGTTTAGTATAAAGTGAAAAAATGCGACCTTGTTAGGAGGTCGCATTTTTTGATAGAGTTAAGTTAACGACGTGATGTTAAAAAGATAACGTTCTTATTGATTAAGATCAAACCATTAATTTTGGATGAAATGATATAAAGGTGATGGGGGAATCACTGATTAAAAGATAAAGCAAGGAATATGATGTAGAGAATTATTTCCAAGATAGACTAGGCTCACTCGTTTGAAAATAGTCTAAAATATTAATTGAACATAATAGCCGACCACATGAATTAATGATCGATTTGAGGTGTATATTTTTATTTAATGTCTCTTATAATGAATTAGATGAATAAAAGTTGAGGGATAGCTATGAAAATAAGAATCAAACGAAAAGGGAATAAAATTTGGGTTCACTCGAGTATTTGTATTGTTTTAGGAGTCGGGGTTATTGGAGGGATTTGTTATAAACGGAGGCGTCAGAAATCTGTTGACTTGATGAAGGAAGTGGCGATTTCTCTTTTTAATAATACGATTGATGAGAGAATGAGTCTGATGAAAAATGGTCAGTTACAATGGCAGATTGAGATTAAGAAAATTCAAGTAATATCGGGAAATATAGAAGAGTTTATCGTTAAAATTGATTATGATTTAAATTTAATAGATGACCTAGAGTGTGAATATCAAACAGAACATTGGATGATGAGGATTAAACGAGCTGAAGATAAGCGATATGAAGTCGTTGAACAAGGAGAAGAGTTGTAAAGGAATGATTGGGGATTGCTTAAAACAGAACGAATATGGTCAAATGTTTGAAAATGTGATATAATGTAAAATATTGACAATAAATGTTGTTCTGGAGGGTAGCGGATGAAAAAGGGAGAGTTATACTATGTAAATGAAGTACACCGAGAACTAGAACGTGAAGATTTATTAAAAATAATCAAACAGGAGTTAAAGAAAAATCCACATATTATCGCTATTTTTTATAGTGATTTTATTCGAGAATCTTGTGAGTTAGATCTTCATTTGAATCTTGTGGTTCAACCAGCATTTTATCAGGAGACATTACAACATAAACGTGCTATTGCTTCGACTTTTGGGAAAGTCCTCTTTTTTGAGGAAGACATGAAGCAACAAAATACAATAATTGTCCATTATGAAAGTCTATTGAAAGTCTTCGTCACATTCCATGATTTGAAAGAGATACAACCATCGATTAATTATAAGAACATTATGATTGTTGATGATCCGTATGGGATTATGACCTATGTGTCTGAAGAGTCGAAAAATCTACAGTATACCTTAAGCTTCGAGGATTTAGATAGTTGGCGCACAAAGTTTTTCTCAAATTATTATGAATTTTATCGAAGTTTCTACGTTGATGAATCTTATAAGGCGAGACATTGTTTAAATGTCATGCGTTGGTTAGTTGCAACGATGTGGATGATTCAAGAGGGGAATAAACCAAATGTTTACTTGGATTGGTCACATATGGAGGGAAGTGAATCCGTTTTAAAATTAGAACAACAAAACAAATTAAAACAATGGGGATTTAGTCCATCGATTAAAGAGTTAGAAGAGGTTTTAAAATCGATTGTCGAAGAATTTTATCAGTTACATGAAGAATTTTGTAGAAAATTACACTTAGCTGAAGAACAGGATTATGTTTATCGTATTTTATCTCGCGCGAAACAATTCGGTTCAATTCAACCAGCGGTTTAAATGAAACGTCTCAGAGGGAATATTCCTTTTGAGACGTTTTTATCTGATAGTTGATAACTGGAAGGATTATCATCTAGGAGTAGAGGAATAAAAAGTGTTATGATGGTAAAAAGGATAAATAGATAAGAATCAGTTTTGAGTGTTAGCTTTTGCTTATGATAGGTTAAGAGGTTAACATTGACAGAGAAATGTTCAATATTTATCTGCTTTTATATAGAAATTTGGTGAAATGATGATTATTCGTAAAGGAATCAAAGAAGTCGTTAGTTACGTATATCAGCAAGGTGATTTAAATTTAGAATATTTTCAAGCGAATCGTGCGCAGTATGGAACAGAGGTTCATCAAGTCATCCAAGATCAATATTTAGATGAAGAGTGTGAAGTTTATTTAGAACATATTTTATCATTAGATGAACATGAGATTCATTTAAGTGGTCGAATGGATTTATTACTAGAGAGAGATGGAAGATGGATTGTTGGAGAAATTAAATCAACGACACGCAAACTAGAATCAATTGAAGAGAATGATCGTCCAGCTCACTATGCTCAAGCCAAGATGTATGCTTATTTACTATTATGTCAGCATTTAGACTGGCAAGAGATAACGGTTCGATTGATCTATTGCGATTTAGAGGGGATTAATCAACGTTGTTTTGATCAAGTATATACGAAAGAAATGTTAGAACCATTCGTCCAAAAAACTTTACGTATTTACTTGGAGTGGTATTTGATTTTATTACGTTCGATGGAGTTGAAATTAAAAACAGCTAAAACCTTACAGTTTCCATTTGGAGATTTTCGAGCTTATCAACGAGAGTTATCAGGGGTGGTTTATCAATGTGTTAAACAAAAGAAACGACTTTTATTACGAGCTCCAACAGGGATTGGGAAGACGATGGGAACTATTTTTCCAAGCATCAAAGCCTTAACAGAACATGAACAAAAAATCTTTTATTTAACTGCTAAAACGATTGGCCGTAGCGTGGCAGAAAAAGCCTTTGATACTTGCTTAGCCAATGGATGGCAAGCCAAAGTGACAACGATTACGGCAAAAGAGAAAATTTGTTTAATGGATGAAGTAAAATGCGATCCAAGCTATTGTTCTTATGCTAAAGGTTATTTTGATCGAATTAACGAAGCAACTAAAGATCTATTTGAGTCAGAACAACTGTTTAATCGTGATCGAATCGTGAGTTATGCTAAAAAGCACAGCGTCTGTCCATTTGAGTATTCGTTGGCAATGGCATCGATTAGTGATGCTGTGATTGGAGATTATAACTACATGTTTGATCCACGTGTTTATCTCCGTCGCTTTTTTGATGAGCCGTCACCCCATATTGCCTTGATTGATGAGGCACATAATTTATATGATCGAGCTTGCGACATGTATAGTGCTTCCTTAACTAAGGCGCCGATTCAAGAGCTGAAACGTTTATTTAAAGACCGGCATAAACCATTAGCAAAGGCATTAGGTGCTTTGAATTTGAAATTTATTGAGTATCGTCATGAACTTGAAGAAAAGAAAGTTTATGATTTATTTAAAGATGATATAGATAAAGTTTTTTTAACAAAGATTCAATCCCTTCTTGATGCGTTGGAAAAATATTTATATCGGCACCCTGAGACTGAATATAAACCCCAATTAATGAATTTATATTTTGATTGTCATCAATTTTTGCGAATTTCTGATTATTACAATGACAGTTTTCGCGTTCGTTATGAACGATCGGGGATTGAAGTCAAGATAAGTCTGATTTGTTTAAATCCAAGCCTTTATTTAAGTGAAAAAATGGAGCGAGTTCGATCAAGTATTTTATTTTCAGCGACCTTACATCCACTGAGCTATTATCATACTGTCTTACTTCATGATGAGGAGTGTGAGCAAATCTTTTTACCCTCACCTTTTGATCGCGAGCATTTAGATTTATATGTCCATCATGGCATTTCAACGAAGTATAAGCAGCGGGATCAAACGCTTGCCCCCCTGATTTCAACCATTTATCAAGTAACTAGAAAGCAGCAGGGGAATTATCTCGTGTTCTTTCCATCGTATCAATATCTAGAGATGGCGTATGAGGCGTATAAAGAATTAATAGACGATGAGCAACGTTTATTAAAACAAGAACGTGAGATGGATGAGTCAGCTCGTGAAGTCTTTTTAGATTCATTCCAAGTCAATTCTAGTGAAACTTTGGTGGCATTTGCTGTTTTAGGTGGTGTTTTTAGTGAAGGGATTGACCTTATTGGAAATCGACTGATCGGGTCTATTATTGTTGGGGTTGGACTTCCGCAAATTAATCCTTTGACTGAACAGCGTCGACTTTATTTTGAAGAAGCTTTTAAGAAGGGATATTTATATGCCTATCTTTATCCTGGGTTTAATAAAGTCATGCAAGCGGTAGGACGTGTCATTCGAACAGAAGAGGATAAAGGCATTGTGATCATGATTGATGAACGGTATATTGAACCGACGTATTTATCACTCTTTCCCTATGAATGGCAACACGCAAAGTTTTTAAAATAATCGTCAATACTAAAGGCAGAGCTACGGCTCTGTTTTTATGTTTTAGTTTAGAGTCATTGACTTTTATCTGCGAATATGGTAATTAGTTAGATATCTAATAATTTGATATCTAACTATATAAGAAGAAAGGAGGAACGACATGAAAGTAAAATTAGATGATAGTAGGTCAAAATCATTGCATCGTGCTTTTATTCGGACATCAAGGATGCATCGAAAAGTTTGCCAACATCAATTTCAAGAATTGGGATTGACGGAGGGGCAGCCTAAAGTCTTAGATTATTTACATCATCATAATGGGTGTTCACAAAAAGACTTAGCTAACCATTGTCACATTCAACCGGCAACTGCGACAAGTTTATTGGGACATTTAGAAAGAAGTGGATTAATTTATCGTGAAGCGAATCAACACGATCGTCGAATTACGAATGTCTTTTTAACCGAAGCCGGCTTTGAAGCTCAAAAACAAGTGAAACAAGCGTTCTGTGAAATTGATGAGTGTTGTTTTGCAGGATTTACAAAAGAGGAAAGAGAAGAAGTCCTTGGTTACCTGAACCGAATGTATGAGAATTTAAAGAGAAGGGAGAGTTAATAGGATGTTTAAATTATTAAGATATTTAAAGGGACCAGCTATTTTTTATGCCATTTTGGCACCCATTTTGATGTTGCTAGAGGTTGCGATGGATTTAACCTTGCCAACCATGTTATCGAACATTGTAGACATTGGAATTGCTAATAGTGATATTAATTATGTGTTGACTGCAGGTGCAAAGATGATTCTATTTGCCTTTTTAGGGTTAATTGGAGGAGTGGGATGCTCTATTTTTTCAACTATTGCGGCAGTAAATTTAGGGCAAAATTTACGTGATGGATTATTCGCTAAAATTCAGTCCCTTTCATTTTTAGAATTAGATCATTTTAAAACATCATCATTAATTACACGTTTAACAAATGATATTACTCAAGTTCAAACGATGGTGATGATGGGACTTCGTATTTTAGTTCGTGCGCCGTTACTTTGTATCGGGGGATTATGGATGGCCTACCGATTAAGTCAAAGCTTATCCATTGTGTTTGTAATTACGATTCCAATTATTTTAATTTTTGTTGCAATCGTGATGTCAAAATCTTTCCCGTTATTTAAAACGATGCAAGAAAAAATTGATAAAGTGAACAATGTGATGCGTGAAAACTTATTAGGAGTTCGTGTCATTAAAGCATTCACCATGGAGCATAAACAACGTGATCGCTTTAATGAGGCGAATGATGATTTAATGAGTCAAAGTATTCGTGCACAAAAAATTATGATTATTTTAAATCCAGTCGTCATGTTACTGGTTAACTTTAGTGTCATTGGTGTGTTGTGGTATGGGGGATATTTAGTTCAAGATGGCTTACTTGAAACTGGTAAAATCATGGCCTTTATTAATTATTTAACGCAAATTATGATGTCTATGATGATGGTGATCATGATTTCGATGAATTTCTCACGTGCAAAAGCGTCAGCTGATCGTATCAATGAAGTGTTTGCCACAAATTCAAGTATTCAAGAAAATGAAAAAACAGCTGAATTAACAAACTATGACATCGAATTTAAAAATGTTTCATTTAAGTATCATGAGCACAGTGAAGAAGTATTAAAAGATATTTCCTTTAAGATTAAGCAAGGCAATCAAGTCGGAATTATTGGTGGAACTGGATCGGGGAAAAGTTCATTAGTCAATTTAATTCCACGTCTTTATGATGTCAGCGAAGGGGAAGTCTTAATTGGTGGTCAAAATGTTAAAACATTAAGCCTGAGTGAGTTAAGAGATAAGATTGGAGTTGTTTTACAAGAAAGTATTTTATTCTCAGGAACGATTGCTTCAAACTTTAAATTTGGTTACCATGAGGCGACTCAAGATGAGTTAGATGATGCTGCAAAAGATGCTCAGGCAATGGAATTTATCCAGGAGAAAGAAGATGGTTATGAAACAGTCGTTGAACAGCGTGGAAAGAACTTATCAGGTGGACAGAAACAACGTGTTTCGATTGCAAGAACATTAATTCGTGATCCTAAAATTTTAATTTTAGATGATTCATCAAGTGCACTAGATATGGCAACCGAAAGTAAGTTGCAACGAGCCATTAAAGAGCGTATGAAAGAGAGTACGGTTATTATGATTGCCCAACGTATCTCAGCGGTCATGGATGCCGATCAGATTATCGTGTTAGATCAAGGTGAGATTTCAGGAATTGGAACTCATGAGGAATTATTAAAAACAAATGAGATTTATCGTAGTATTGCGATTTCACAATTAGGGGAGGAGGCTGTCAACCATGAGTAGACCGATGGGACCAGGACCAGGTGGACCAGGACCTGGTGGACGTTTTCACAAAGCTGAGAAGTTAAAAAATCCAAAATCAACAATTAAACGATTAATGGCTTATATGAGTCATAAAGTTTATGCTTTGATTATTGTATTTATTTTATGTATTATTTCGACCATTGTCAGTGTCTTAGCCACAAACTATTATGGAAGCATCATTGATGATTATATTGTACCCGGTGATTTATCAGGGCTAAAAACAATCTGTATCTTTATCGGGTTGATTTACTTAATTAGTGTCATTGCCACTTACATTCAAAACTTAATTATGATTAAGTTATCTCAAGAAACAACGGCAGAAATTCGTCGTCAATTATTTAATAGCATGCAAAAGCTACCACTTCGCTTTTTTGATACACATTCAAGTGGTGACTTAATGAGTCGTTTAACGAATGATGTCGATAATATTAATATGACATTGTCTCAAAGTATTACTCAAATGTTTTCAGGGATTATTACAATCATTGGGATGTTGATTGCCATGATTGTTTTAAGTCCAACGCTAACAGTAGTAGGATTATTAACGACACCATTGATGTTTTTAACGTCACGTTTTTTAGTGAAAAAAACACAGCCTTTCTTTATTAAACAACAACAAGATTTAGGAAGTCTCAATGGTTATATTGAAGAGATTGTTTCGGGACAAAAAGCGGTATTGTTATTCTCACAAGAGGAAGAAGTTGAGAAGAATTTTGGAAAGATTAACCGCCGTTTAACAAAAAGTGCAATTATGGCACAGGCTTTATCAGGATTCATGGGACCAGTGAATAACTTTATTAATAACCTTACTTTCTTGTTAGTGGCTGTTGTTGGTGGTGTTTTAGCTCTTACAACAACGAGTATTACAGTTGGAAATATTTTTGTGTTTATCTTATATATGAGAAACTTTACACGTCCAATCAATGAGATTTTAAATATTTTTAATACGGTTCAATCTGCATTAGCAGGAGCAGAACGTGTATTTGAGATTATGGATGAAACACCAGAAACAGATCCAGAAGGTGCTCATGATGTTGAGAAATTAGACGGGGATGTCATTTTAAATCATGTTAAGTTCTCGTATGATACAGGAAAAACAATTTTAAAAGATGCATGTATTCATGCGCGTCGAGGAGAAACAGTTGCCATTGTGGGACCAACAGGTGCAGGAAAAACGACGATTATTAACTTATTAACAAAGTTTTATGATATCGATTCGGGTGAAATTTTAATCGATGGTGAAAATATTGATCAAATTACTCGTGGAAGTTTAAGACGTAGTATTTCAATGGTCTTACAAGATACGTATTTATTCTCAGAAACGGTTCGTGAAAACATCCGTTATGGTCGTTTAGATGCAAGTGATGAAGAAGTTATCCAGGCTGCTAAAATGGCGAATGCCCATAAGTTCATTATGCAGTTACCGGATGGCTATGATACGGTTTTATCGGATAATGGAAGTAATTTATCTCAAGGACAACGACAATTACTAGCAATTGCGCGTGCCGTATTATCACAAGCTTCTATTTTAATTTTAGATGAAGCAACGTCGTCGATTGATACGCGAACAGAAGTTGAAATTCAAAAAGCAATGCTTCGTTTAATGGAAGGTAAGACAACCTTTGTGATTGCGCATCGTTTAAGTACGATTCGTAATGCTGATCAAATTTTGGTCTTAAATCAAGGAGAAATCATTGAACAAGGAAATCATGAAACATTACTAGCGATCGATGGTTTTTATGCTAATTTATATAATAGTCAATTTAGACAGTAAAAAAACAATCCATTAGGTAAACTAATGGATTGTTTTACTAATTTGAACAGAAGCTTAGTTAGGGCATATAGTAGTAGTAGAAGTTTCCACGAAAATAAGATAGTAAGAAAAAGTGAAAGGGTTCATAATTAAGCTTGAAATAAAGGGGGAATTTCACAACTCCATTGAAAAAGGGGGCGAAATGATGAAGCGAATGATGGATATCATGATTTCTTTTTTAATGTTGACTGTCTTATCACCCATCTATTTATTGATTGGAATCTTAGTCTTTTTTGATTTAGGTTGGCCAGTCATTTATAAGCAGCGATATCCAGGACTAAATCAAAAACTATTTACTTTGTATCGATTCAAAACAATGAATGAATCCCGAGATAAGCAAGGGAACTTATTATCACCGGAACAACGTCTAACAAAATTGGGACGTTTTTTAAAAAGCTATCATTTACAGCATCTTCCAGAGTTTTATAATGTCTTAATTGGAGATATGAGTTTAGTTGGTCCTAGACCAGTTTTGATTCGCTCCATTCCTTCGAGAAATCGACGATACATGAAATGTCATTCTATTCGTCCTGGAATGACAGGGTGGAGTCAAATTCATAGTCAACAAAACCTAACCTGGGAGGAGAAGTTTATTTTAGATGTATACTACATTGAACATCACAGCATATGGTTTGATATAAAGATTATTTGCAAAAGCTTGATTTTGTTATTGATTCGACAATGAAAAAAAGCTAGTTTTGACTAGCTTTTTATTTTGCGGCTAATTCAGCAATTTTAA
>OOCW01000659.1_pt1 | contig 31438 bp, 34 predicted proteins | sample 1671201 | NCBI WGS metagenome assembly OOCW01 (sample SAMN06348132, study PRJEB24527) | human gut metagenome | biome: human gut; feature: ankylosing spondylitis patient; material: feces | host: Homo sapiens | place: China | collected 2015-10
TTAATTCTATAGATTATTATAAATTGTTCGGAATATATAACAATTACGAACTTAATTATATTATATGGAATTAATCACTAAGTTAGCTAACAGAGCCTTTAAATAAAATAGAAAAAACTATAATCAAAAAATATTATGATACAAATGAAGAAATGATAGAATATAATACTGATGATTTGGATGAATGCGGTAAGCTTTGTATTTACTAACATAGTCTACTTTTGAAAAAAACTTATACAAAATTTAAAAACATTCTATTTATAAGATTTTACAAATAAAAAAGACTATTGCTAAATATTTTAGTAATAGTCTTTTTTATTAAGTTATATTAAGCATTGGTTAAGCGAAATTATTTAAATCTTCCCACTCAGCATCCATACTTTCACAATAATCAATATATTGTTCTTCCCAAACATCCCAAAGTGTCATAATGTATCCATGAGATGCTTGTTCTAGCACTTCCTCCCTTTCATATTTGTGCTCAATTAAAAAATCATGAAAACTTATAAAGTAGTTCATAATAGACTCCTTGTTATGTTTTTATTTATTATTTATAACACTGAAAATACAATTTTTTTATAACAAGGCTGAGGTTTTAATAGGAAATTAAAATATTGATTTATTGCTCCTAGTTATTTACAAGCTTATTTTAGATTATACTATATTTTAGAAGAAAATAAACATATTCCTTCTAAAATCCATTAATTTTATATAAGGTAGCGTTCCATATTTATAGTATACCTGTTGGTCTTGCTGGTGCTCCTGCTGGTGGTTCAGGTGCTACTGTAGTTGTTGGTGTACCTATTGCTCCTCCTGGTGGACCTACTGGTGTTGTTATACCTGTAGGTCCTTCCGATGTAAGTATTATTTCTTTAGGTATAGTTGCTACTATAACTATAGGCGTTTTATTTAGTATTGGTCCTACTGTTACTCTTGCTGTTGTTGTAACTGTAGGTCTTCCTATTTATTATAGGATTAGATATTGCACTATATACAGCTGATATTACTATATAAATTATATAGTAATATCAAGATTATAAAATATAAGCCTGTTGAACAGAAATTAACAAAAATTCCGCAACAGGCTTATATTTAAATTAGATATTTATTCACATATTAGTAATTTAATTATGTCATTAACAACTTTCTCGCATTCTATATTTTTAGATTTAGAAATTTCATCTACAATTGATTCAAAATCTCTTACCAAGTCTTGCATTATATCTAACCAGTTTGATAACTCATAATTGATTCCATCTATAATTAAACCATGTTTATACATGTCATGGTATTGAAATATAAAGCTATGATTTGTATTAAATACTATTTTGAATTTTGTATCTAGTTTTTTTATTTTCTTCATATATTCTTTCATAATATATATCCTCTTTTCTGTTATATATTATAGAATAATTCCTTAAATATATAACATGATCTAAGCATCGAAACCATTAGATTGATAAGGTGGGATTATAGCTATCAAAATAAAGTATAAAATCTAGAATCGTTTAAAATAAAAACACCTCATACTGCATGTGGTGTTTTTAAAATGTTTTTACATTGTATATTATTTTCATTCTACCTATTCTAATGTCAACTCCAGATAGAGTTTTCGTTAAATCATATCCACTACCTTCTAAATTTTTTTCATAGTATTTACATATATCATCAATTTTTTCTTTGTGATTTACATAAATTTGTTGTGGTATATATATATCCATGTTGTATTCTCCATGATCTATCTCAGTCGGTTCTGGTTTTCTTTTTAATGCAGACTCCTTTTTTTTATCCAGTTCATGTTTCTTTTGTTGTTTTACTTCTTCACTTGTTTGCATATTCTCTATCTGATTAATAAATTTATTATATTTTTGTTCTATTTCTTGCTCTATTTCTTTCTCTTTATTGTGTTGATTTTCAAAATGTATTTCAAGCATCTCATCCCTCAAAGAACTATTAATTTCACTAATCTTGTTTTGTAATCTGGATGTAAATTTTTTAATTGTCTCGTCTTTGGTTTTATTTAGTATGACAAAGCCATTTTCAAATATATATATTTTCTCTTTTTCGTAACATTTATACTCATCTGTTTTTTCCAGAGTTAATGAATTTTCAAATGATATTATTTTGGCTTTAGTTACTAATTCTAACTCTGATACTGGTATAGCATAAGAATCTTTTTTCACATACTCTCCTGCGCAAAAACTTAATCCTTGTGTTGTTAGTTCTATTTTTTTCTTGGTTAGATTAATAGCATTTATAAGGTTTAGTGTATCCAGGTGTTTATTAAGAGTTGTTTTTGATATTGGTTTTTTAACACTACATCGATCAAGTACAACTGTATTTATAATATATTCTTCAAAGATTCCTCTATCAACGACAGGTCCCACGAAGTTAATAATCCTTAATATTTTTTCTAATTCTGGATCTGTTTTTAGCACAGTGAACAATAAAGGTTGAATGTAACAAGGTATTTCTAAGTTCCTATGTTCCAGATTAACTTTTCTAAACAATGATTTTAATATTTTTTCATTTTTATCGCTCATTTGTATACCCTCCTTTCTTAAAAAAATTTTTTGGGAACTCTTACTTTGTTTGTATCGTATAATCCTCCCACTTTTTTTACATAATTAGCGTGATATTTCTTCATGTCATCTGTATAGTATTGCGTTATAGTTTCCACATAGATATCCTCTCTCCCATCTTCTCCACCAAAAATAAATGCTCCATCTGTAGGACTATGATAAACTCCTAACTTTATTAATTCTTTTTCACTTCTATAATAATTTTGTATGTCACTTATACTGTAATTTTCAAAAACATAGTTGGAATGTTCAAGATCATGTGCAGTAGATGAATTGTATTTATTTCTAGTAGTAGGTGTGTCAATTTCTCTCAGTTTCCGTTCACCTTTTGTTCCTAATGATATAAATTTGATATTTTTCTTTTTGTAATCTATTTCGTCTACAGTTATATAGTTGTTGATAATCATTGCTGCTAAAGACTCTGCACTCATTGTTTTTCCTGCCACAAGTGTTAATTTCAATGCATTATTGATATCAACAATATTAAATCTTGCTGCTACATTGATTAAATGAGTATGTCTTGAAGTCCATTTTCCTATTTTAGGTTTAGAAGGTTTCCTTTTTCTTTCACCACTGTTATATTTCTCAATATCTTTTTCATATTTCCTAACTATAGATAATGCTTTTTTTATTTTATTTTCCATATATCAACCCCTCCTTTAGTGAATTATTTTACTTTTTAATATTAAACAACTTATTTATTTATAAAAGATATGTATATTAAAGATTATTTTTAATAGACATCAAAGGAACATCAAATAGACATCAGGGGAGCACCATCATCTAGTGTGATTCTCCAGCCAGGATACGCACAGCGTATCCTTTTTAGTTTTTGAAAGGTTAAATTGGGGGGTAGCCTCGCTAGGGGGGAGATTTAGGAAAACTTTTTGAAAAAAGTTTTCCTAATTTATCCCCCCTCAAGAGCCGAGTGAAGTGGCGAATTTTCCTGCTCAAGTCTCTGCTTGAGCGTTTAGGAAAATTTTCACTTAAGCATATAGTTATTAGCTGTTAGCTAATGACTATATGATTAAGTGCGCCGACGGAAGGAGGCTCTAGCAATTTTGTAGTAGTTTTCTGATATATTTAAATTTTACATATTTATTTGTATTTACAACGATTTGACATCAGTCAAATCGTCCGGAAAACCCCTGTTTTTATTTTTCTATTAATTTATAGTAGTTTTCTGACTTCCACGATATAACTAAATTTTAAATTTTTCTAAAAATATGGAGATTCTTTTCTATCATCATTCTCATCGAAAGTTAAAGCCTGTTCAAAAATTGATCTAAAAAAAGAAATGACTATATACCATAAATATATAGTCATTTCTTTGAAAAATTTATAATTAATTTTATATTTCATTAGGTTTTTAATTAAGATCCTGTAGATTGTCTTTATTTAATTCTTCTGTGCTACTTTTTATTTCTTCTACAATATTATTTTCATTATTAATTCTATCAATCAAATCTTTTAATTCTTGTAATTTTAATTGTAATTCAATCTGATCTCCAGTTAAAGTTTTGTTGCTATATAATTCATTTATTTTTGCCACTTGCTTATCAAGTACATCAGATAAACTACTTATTACTCTTTTTTCACTAAGTTTTTTTATCTTCTTTAATTCATTTGATTCACCATTGCTGATATTAAATAAATCTATTTTTTCTTTTAAATCTTTGCAGGACATGCGTATTTTATCTACATTGTACATTGTAGATTCTGGATTATCATAAAAAGTTTGTTTTATAAAAGTAAGCCTTTTAGAATCATCAATTTTTAGTATCATGTCAGCCTTTTTTACACCTAAAGCTGTTGCTATTTTTCTTAGTTCCTTAGTGTTATACTCTTTAGATATTTTCATAAATCGGTATAAACTAGTATATGAATATCCATTGCCCCATTCAACTAGTTTTCTAAAAGATACTTCATTTATTTCTTTTAGTTTATTTAAATAATCTCCTAATATCAGAAACTTTGTTGTTGTTTCAAGCATTAGTTTCTTTATTTCTTTTATTAGTTGTTCTTCTGTGCAATTAAATTCTTGTTCTTTCATAGGCATAACCTCCTTTCATTGTCTAATTTATATTAGAATGAGGTTAGCTGGTCTATAACTATATATTTTAAAATTTTGTTACACCGGTGTAACAGAAAATATATTTCATATACGGATTATGTTTTATAATGTCCTAGAATCAGCTCAAGGCGATTCTAGAGGTGTAGAAAAAACACACTAGATAAATTTTATCTAGTGTGCGTTATTTACAATTAATTTATTCAGCTATGTATTCCCCATTTACGATTTCAAAATATATTCTTTCATCTGAAGAGCGTGTTTTATATTCATTCGATAAATAATATCCATCATTCAAAAGTTTAATAATTTTCATATCTATATAAATTATATAGTAAATTTCGTATTAATACAATTTATTTCTTCTTATTTCTTCTTATTTCTTCTTATATTATGATATAATCAAAAGTATATTATAAAGTTAATAAATTAGAGAGGGTTTTATATGAATATAGTTTTTGAAGAATTTTTTGTTAATAGTATGCTTTTATTAGGAGTTTTATTGATTTTTTTAATTTTTAAGTTTTTGTGGAGATTATAAAAGGCAGTCTTATGACTGCCTTTTATAATTATAACTCATATTTACTTTCTATCTCACTCCCTAACATATTATCCATATTGAATATATCCACTTCTGGAACTTCATTTATTTCCATTTCTTTACCTTTATCTACATTAGTAATATCTAATTTTGTACTCAATTCTACCTTTTTTAATTTATTTAAAGTGCTAACTGGTTTCAATTCACAGAATTTTTCTTTCCAGTGTCGATATTGTACTTTATATAATATGAATGGATCCGTTGCCCTTTGTCTGACTATCATTTTATTATTATCAAATTTTAATATTTCATCTGGTAGTAAAAGTCTTCTGGATTGATATGATTCACTCTCACTTTGATTTATGTCATTTTTTCTATGACTGCTACTATTACTAGATGTTTTTATTGTTGTCGTTCCTAATATTTCCGATATATATTCAGCCGTAAACTTATCATTAACCCCTAATGTTACAAGTGTGTCGCATTGAGATATTATATTCTCCCAACTATTTTTATATCGATCTTTCAACTGACTTATACTTTGAACTATCATGCTTGGGTAAATCCTACGACCTCTAGCGGTTGATAGTATAGAAGTAATATTCCTTATCGGATCTATGCTACAAAACTCCTCTAACATAAAATAAACAGGCCATTCTAAGCGATTATTTGTCTTATATGCTGTTTTGTATAACTGTTTGAATAGAATGCTTATAATCATACTTATTATCGCTGAAAAACTTCGATCTTCGTCAGGCATTAATATGAATAACGCTACTGGCTTATCTTTTTTGACTCCCAATTCTTCTATTTTTACAGTAGTTGATGATGTCAGATTTCTCACTCCTTCTACCGCAAATAATTTCATTGCCGAGTTTAGAGTTCCAACAATTCCAGCTCTTGTATTATCTGATTTTGCTGTTGCACAGAAATTACTCCATAACTGAGCCGGTGCTCCAGTAATATTATTTTTAGAAAATATACTTTGAAGGTCATCAGCTTTTACATGATTAATTTGTCCTAATAGAGATAGTGCTTCTGCAAAAGTCTTTTTATCTCCTTCATTTTTCTGTATTATAAAACCTAGTATAGCCGCTAATAGTTGTACCTTCTGCGACTCCCAAAAATCTTCTGTATCTCCTCCAGCTGTAGCTTTACAGAAAGCATCGCAAATTTCTATAAGCATTTTCTCATCCGATATATAATCTAGAGGGTTAAATGTGTCTCCATATTTAAGAGTTAAAAAATCTAATACCTTAACATCATATCCATTTTGCTCCAGATAATTGGCTGTATTTTCAAACAGTTCTGATTTAGGGTCTGTAATAATGATATCTGCTTTTTCTTCCTTATATTTATACATATCTACTATATGAAGTAAATTAGGAAGAACATACCCAGTTGTTTTTCTTGATCCTGGAGGTCCTAATATGATATTTTGCATATTAAGTTCTCCATTCACCGGATGATACGCACCTCTCATTCCCAATTTATAAGAATAAGGTTGTACTTCTTTTGTTATAGGTAATTTAAATATGTTGTTTGATGTATATTTACTTTCCATATCTACAGTTCCTAAAAACCAGCCAAAAGAATCTTTATAATATCTATTTTTAATCTCATAAGCACTCTTAAATCTTGATGTCCCATGAGAACCATAATGGTAACTTTGCTCATAACCTTTATTGTTAGAGTTAGCTGTTATAATTTTATATCCTATCCAACTAAAAGCTCCTAAACCAGCAATATTAATAGGATTAGATATATCTAGTAAATTCGTATATGTAGATAATTCCGTAATACTAGATTGTAAATATAACGGTGCTTTTTCAAGCAAAAAACCATTATCTACAATTTGATTTATTACAGTAGAAACATTAGATAGTGCTGCATAACTAGTAGCTACTGCAATTGTATTTACCGGATTTATCATTTTATTTATATTTTGATTCATATTTTTATTCACTCTTTCATTCATTTTTTTATTAATAGCTTTATTCACTCTACTTTATTTAAATACTTAAAAACTTCGGCTTAATTGTCTTTCTATATCTCTTCTCTTGGCTCTTTTTTGTTCCTCACTTTGTATTTTAAATCTCTCATATCTAGCCTTCTCAACATCCCTTTCCATCGCCTTAAATATTTTCTTAGTTGAGTTGGCTATATCTTTTTCTAGAGTCTGTAGTGGCGTTAGCTCTCTACTTTGCCTTTGTCCGTATTCCCAGTTGCTTTCATATTCACAAACTTTATTGTATTCAACGTCAAATTTTTCTCTTAAGAATTGATAATCTTCTTTTACGAATTTTACTCTTTCACCTTGCTCAGTAACACCTTTTATAGCTACATGAACATGAGGATGAGTTGAAAGTTTATTTCCATCTGTTATATGTTCAACTGCTATCCAGTCAAATTGCTGACCTTTGAACTTAGAATAGTGATCCAATGTCTTTCTAACCAAATCCTTAAAATCTTTTCCATCGCTATCTGATAAATAATTTTTAAAATCTTCTTGTTTGAGAGAAAAAATCATTTTATGCATCTTTACTGATTTTGAGTGCTTTAATGCTTTATGATTTTCTATTCTGCTTATAAATGATTTATAATCAGCATTATTTGTATCTTTAGAAAAGAACTTTGTATTATCAAGGCCATACTCTTCTCTTGCTTTAGAATTTGCTAGTTCATTTGACCTGAATCCAATATATTTAAGATGACCCTTTACATGTTCAATTTTCTGCACATATCTAAGTCCTTTTACAATCACTCCCATCCTATAGCTCCTCCTCTTTCTTTCTCTTGTTGTTTCTAGCTCTTATCATCAAATGAGTATGAATAGCATCATTTCTACTTTCCATAATTCTCATGATTTCAGAATCTGTATATTTTTGTTTAGTATCTAATCCTAATAAATCTAGTGTTTTTTGAAGATTATAAATACTTGTTCCATATACCAATGCCAGATCTTTTGATAATTGTCCCATCATGCTACTTAAATGTTTATCAATATTCCCTAATTTTTTATTAAGTAACTCTTCTATCTTTCCATCATTAATAACCTGCTCCTGGGATTCTTTTTCTAAAAAATCTAAAATAGCATCTTCATAAACTTTCGCTTTTGTCTTACCTGTTTTGACTGCAATTTCTTTCATTTTTAAGTCTAAACTTTTCTTAAACCTCACTTGTGTTGTAGTACTCGAACTCATTTTATCGCCCTCCATTTTTTACTTCCGATTTGTTCCTATTTCTTCCTATATATTATTATTAAAAGCCTTTGGTGTCAATTATTTTTTAGTAAATATCTGGTTTATTATGAAAATGACACCAACAAAGTAGGTATTAGATACCTAATAATTCAGTTGCATTGCAACTGTTTCAAATGGTTTGACACCATTTGTATATCCTGCATTTACATGGTGAGCTCACTGGCTTCGCTCAATTTTGGCGCTCCGCGATTTTGGGAATGCCTAAAATTATAGAAAGCTGTGAGATCAATATGTGAAAACTCAGTCTACATTTTATTAATTTCCTGAGTACTTTTTGATTAATATTTTGATTCATTTTTTGATTAATTATTTTATTAATATTTTGACTTATTTTATTATTCATCATTTGATTTTTATTTTTATTTATATTTCGATTTATTATTTTATTAATATTTTGACTTATTCCATCATTCATTATTTGATTTTTATTTTTATTTATATTTTGATTTATTATTTGTTCTATCATCTTATTCATTTTTTTATTAATTATTTATTTTATTATTTGATTTATATTACAACCTTAATCTATTTATTTTTCTATATTTGTATAACATTTATATCTTGTTTATCTTTATATATTTTTTATAGATAGTTAAGTGTATAATTTGTTATAAATGTATAGCAATTATAAATTACATTTGTATAACATTTATAACAAATTATACTCTTTTAACTCTATATTTGTATAACATTTATATCATTTTATACTTTTTTAATTCTATATTTGTATAACATTTATATATTGTTTATCTTTATATGCATATATAAAAAAAGAACCCTTTCGGATTCTCTATTTTATATTTAAATCTAGGCATACATTTCCATTAAGTTTTCATCACATGTATCTAACGATAACACCGGAGTTTCCTCTTCTAGATTTAACTCTTCTATACTTTGTGTTTTTTTATCTATTTCATTTACTTCTATATTACTATGTTTCGTCTGCTTTTCTCTAGTACTTTGTATAATAGAAGATATTCTATTATTATCAACATCTCTTTTTGATACTTGGCTAATCTTCGATTTTGTAGTTCTTGGTTTTCTTAATGACTTTCTACTGACTCTATCTCCATGTATGGAATTTATTAATTGTAATGCTTCAGGGCTCGCAACTGCTTCTAATGCAACTTCTAACATCTCCGTCTCTGATAATTGATTTAGTCCAGCTACTATTTTTAATAGATCCACGGTTCTCGGTGTAAACCTAAACATTTTTTGTTTTGTTTCCATAATAACCTCCTTTTTTACCTGTTAAAAAGGTGAGTAATTATACCCACCTTTTTAATTTTTATTTTACTTTTTCTAATTTTTTTTCTTTCAGCGCTTTGAATAATGCTGAGCCTGTGAAGTTATATAACCCTTTAGACTCTAAAGTTACTGCATATTCCTTATCAACATATAATAATTTTGATCTTATCTGTCTTGCTACGGCCTCTAACTTAGGCTCTAGGAACTCTCTCATTAATATAGATCCTCCTCCGTAAACCATGATTACATCAACTTCATTATTTGATCTCTCTAATTCATCTACCGCTCTTCTATAGATTTCTTGTGCTTCATCCTCTAAAGGTCCAATAAGATAATTTAATGTATCCTGATGGAATTTGTGACCCGAACTTTTAACTACATCAGAATACATTTGTCTAGAATAACTACATCTAAACTCAGAATTAAATAATGGTAATGCCTTCTTAATAGCGTGTCCGTTCCCATTATTTGAACCTTGCACGAAGTTTGGATCAAATGCTATTCCATTTGTTATCGGATACTCTGTCGTAGATTCTCCAATCGAAATATGTAATATTCTTCTTTGTTCTTTAGTGAAGTAAGCTGTATTTAACTCCTCCATGTATAAACTATCTTTACTTACTTTAGTTAAATTTTCTCTTACTTTTTGATTATATGTTTTATATATTTCATCAACTCCACCTATCAACGCAAATGTTGTAGTAACACCTTCCGGGATTACTTTTACAAAGTTGAATTTTAAATTTACATAATAATCTTTTTGAGGTGTTTTAACAGTTAATCTATGCTCCCCATCCATAAATTTATTAGCAAATTTTTCTGCTTCCATTTTATCATATTGTGTTATCGGTAAAGCAGTTGTCATATCAACATTTACTTCTATATCACTTATAGTCTTATCTCCTTTATGTGCTTTCTTTACAGCATAAGCGGCTATTTGACCTATAGTATTAAGGTATACTACTTCTGAGTCTGTTTTATTATTACCAGCACCAACTTCTGTATTTCTAACTGTTGCACCACTTTTTAACGTGTAATTTCCTACATAATATTCTCCTGTATTTACATATTTTGAACCAGCTATACCTATTACCAAATTATTTTCTAAATTTTCTATGAAATCATCTTGGTCTAACTCTTCAAGATTTAACCTTCCTATAACTCGACCATAAACATCAGCTTGTTGTAACTGAACTCCATTTATTATTATATCTTGTTCAGAATTTCCGTTATCATTTCCTACCTTAAGTTTAATTTCAAATTTTTTCATTTTACAAAACCTCCAATTTTTTCATTTCTTTACTTTAACTTTATTTTTTATTTACCTTTTACTTCCGAAAACTTCCGACTTCTCCGCAAAATTTAATTCTTTACTTCCGAAAACTTCCGAATTATTCTTATAATTGTACTTGAACTTACATTATAATCTACCGCTAATTCCTCTACCTTCTTCAAATCTCTTACTTTCTGTTGGTAGATATTTTTTTCCTGTTCTAAGGTCAATTTTCTAGGCCTTCCAACTTTTCTAATCTCACTCACCTCCTTGCCTTAACTTAATTATATTATACATGGAATAATTTTGACTGTCAATATTTTTTCTTCCGATTTTTTCATATTTTTTCTTAAAACTTCTCAATATCAGTGATATGCTTATTTGTAATGATTTTTATAGTATTTTATTTTGAACAAAAGGTCTAAAGATTGAGAGTTTTATATAATTAGAACTAAATATTGCTACTCCCTCCAGGAGCAATATTTAGTTCTAATTATATAAGGCTCAGAGATGCATGTAGAGCGTTAGCTTGGAAAGCATCATAAAGCGTAGCTTAATTGCAACTAAAAAAAGAAGTGCTATTGCACTCCTTTATTCCTGTATAGTTACTTTATCTTTATCCACTTTTACTATTATTATACCGTCATTATATGTAGCTTTAAATTCTAATTTACTATTTCCAAAATCATTTAAAGTACCTTCTTGCAGTTCAACTTCTTCTACACATTTACCTTCATCTTGAAAATAATATGTAATTTCATCTTGTATTAACAAACTCTGATCAATTGGAATATCATCTAACATTTCTATATTTTTGAACCAAATTTGTTCTACATAGAGCTCTGACTCTACATCAGTTTCATCTTCTTTATTATTGGTAATATTAATATCCATCTCGTATTCATTCTCTTTTTCACTTTTTATAACACTGAATATCAAAGGAATTAATATTATTAATAATACAACTCCTAATATCCCTATAAAATTTTTATTGCTACTACTCATATTTTTATACCTCCACTACTTTGAAAACACCCAAAATGGTGAACTTCCTTTCTTACTACTTTGACTTATTATAGTTGATAGACTCCAACTTTGTTGAGATCTTTTGAGACTATATGGATCATTTACTAGTATTTTTCCGTTTTTATCTACACCTCTTAGTACAATAAAATGTCCACTTCTTGTGAAATCTCCTCTACCCATTGAAACAATAATCGGGTTTCCTTTTTTAAGATTATTTAATATAGCTTGAGGGTTTCTTTTACTAATTTGAGTAACTTTTAATCCCCATTTTTTTGCAGCTCCATCAAATAAGGCCCAAGAGCTACCTGCGCCACGGACATAATATTTTGGTCCTGCCCAGCTTGATACTACATCTGGAGTTACAGTTTTTCCTGTAAGACCACTTACAACCATAGATACTGATGTAGTTCCGCACCCACTTATTTTTATTGTACTTGTACCATATTTTTTGTTAGCCCATCTAGAGTCCGTTTGAAGCATTAACGGTACGTTGGCTCCACCAGGTAAGTATTGTAAATTACTTATGCTAGAACTTCTTAAAGAAAAATCCGGATCATCATATTTTGTTAAGTCATATGATTTTATTGTATTTATTAATTTTTGAGCATAATTAGGGTCTGTTGCATATCCAGCCTTTTGTAATGCTTTCGCTTGTTCTGATGATGTTCTAACACTAAATACTCCATGCTTACTATATCGTGAGTTTTCATTTAAAAATCTCCCATGATCTAGTATAGATTCACTAAAATTATTATATTTTCTAAAATCATCATTTATATAATATTTGCTATTACCTTTATATTCAGCAGTTCTCATGTTTATTGTTTTTCCATCCCAACTGCTACCCGCCTTAATTCCAAATAAATTTTTACCTTTTGTTGCTAGTCCTGATTTACCCCAACCCGATTCATGGATGGCTTGAGCTATTATCAGTGATGGAAATATTTTATATTTCTTATAACTTTCTCTCGCCCCTGGTACTAAACTTTCTATAAATTCTAATTGTGATCCTGTAAATTCTGCTGAACTTCCACTCCCAAGAAGTTCTAAAGCTTTATTTGAAAGTTCTTGCGCTAATTGTATATCTAACTCACTAAATCCTAGTTCTTTTGCTACTTCTTCTAATGTTCTAACTGAACTTCCTGCAATAACTGTATTTTCACCTGTTATTTGTTTTTCCATTTCTGAAAGCCATTTAGGATAGAAACTAGAATTGAAGTGAAGTGCATCTGAGTAAGAATCTTCTGAAACTTGATTGGTACAATCAATAAGAGTAGCCCCTGTTTCACTCGCAATTTTAGGAAGTACATCATTGTAAGAAGGTATATTTTTTATAGCTTTTAAATATCCACTTGTGGCCTCTTTAGATGGATCTCCTGGGAATATCTGATTTATATATATTTTTACTCCAGGTATTCCATTTTGTAGTTTTTCTATTAGCTCTATGTAGTTTTTTATGAATGATTTCGGATTATTTGCTCCTGCATCATTAGTCCCAAAATTTATGACTACAATTGGCGGCTGCTTCGCTATAACTTTGTCAGCTAATTCACTAGCACCTTGTTTAGAAGTATATCCACCTACGGCTATAGTTCTATTACTTACAGATGATACATATTTCCCTAGTCCATAAGTTATTGAATCACCTAGAAAAACAGCTTTATCAAATTCTTCTTTTGTAGCACCACCAGGTGTTCTGGCTACGCCTACTTCTTCCTTTTCTGAGCTAATAAACATGTCTGCTAATTTTCTTATACTATTTTTGTCTACCAACGAGAAGTCTTGAGCATATCTTACAGCATCTATTCCAACTAATTGAGCGTAATCTATATAGACACCATATTTGTTTCCTATTTCTTCCGATATATTCATATAAAGAGTGACCTTATCATCTTCTATTGATACCGTGTTTGTAAGAGACACCATCAATGCAATAATCATAAAGGGAAAGAAAGCAATTCCTAGTATAAGAATCGCTATCTTCTTCCAGTTTTTTGCTGCAAAGAGTGCTGCTTGTGCTTTAATCATACGCCAACACCCCCTCAGCACTATATTTTTCCTTATATTGCCTTGGATCTATTATTTCTAATTCTTTTTTACTTGCTATAGTTTGAACTGCTATTTTATGGGCTCCACCTATTAGGAATATCCCTTTTCCTTTTACTCCACGCCCTCTTTGAACTACAGATCCTTTTAGAATTCCTAACTCAGATTCACTAAAATTAAATAATTTTTGAATTACAGGGATATCACTCGGACCCAACCTCATGAATAATTTGAAAAAACTATTATCTAAGATTGCTTGTCCATATTTTTCAATCGCTAAGAAGTCTGGTACATTCTGAGTCGCAGTAATAAGTCTAACTCCAAATCCACGCCCCTGTTTTGCTAATCTTGACGATATAAACTCCAATGTTTGAGGGTTTTTAGGATCAGCGAAAACGTGACATTCATCTATGTATATACTTTTTAATGTTGGGTTAGTTGTTCCACCTTGTCTACAGAAATTCCAGACATCTTTTAATAAAATATCATATAAAGGCTTTGCTACTGTATCATTTACATTTGACAGATCAAACACTGTAAATTCATTGAAATCCCAATTAGTCTGTCCATTGAACATTTTTGAATAATTCCCCAGTATGTAAGGGGCTAGAGCTAATTGAAATTTAAGTAGAATTTCCTTCTCAATACTAGATTCAGTATTCTTTAGTTCGCTCTTCATTACTTCACCCATATCCGTAAAAGTACAGAATTTTTCAGGTAGTTCACTACTTTCATAATTTAAGTTACATTTTTCATATGTTTTCGTTAGTACCTTATCAAGTACTGATTCTTCTATTGCAGTTAGGTCTGGTATAATCCATTTAAAGAACGATATTAAGTTCATACACTTTTGAACCAGCAGATCCTTAGCACTTTGGTTTTCCTCGTTTCTTATGTGAAATGGGTTAACTACTATATCTGAGGTTGGACTGAAAGAGTATCTATGTCCATATGGGAATACCATATCTCCTTTTATATCAAATACTATAGTGTAGTCAGTGTGAGGAATACCTCTTAGTATATCTGTCATTAAGAAGAATGTCTTACCAGCTCCTGCCTCTGCCAGAACACACATATTAGCATTATTGTATATTCTGTTTCTGTAGTCTACAACTACTAATCCATTTGAAATATCATTCTCACCTATTAACACGCCACTTTTTTCGCAGTATTCAGATGAGTCAAAAGGAATTATAGATGCTATATCGTTGCTTAACATATTCCATTTGTATAATTCTGTTACTCTGTTACTTGCAAGTATTGGTAGTGTAGCTATAAATGGTTCAAAAGCCTTTCTCATTATCTCAGTACTTTGCATATATGATGCTGCTATCTTAGATCGTACTATATTGCAATTAGTTTCTAATTCGTATTTACTTGCAGCACCTACACTTATAAGTACAGATGTATCATATAATGTTGAGTTTTCATTTCCTAATCTTTCTATCATCGCTTTTGCACTATCTTTTTCAGCGCTATATTTTACTTTTAATTCTTCTGATTTTGCATAATTACTTTTAGCATCTGCCTCAGCTACAGCCTTTGATAGTTGTCTGGTTATAGTAGATGGATTTTTAGGATCTAATATAATTGCAATTGCAATATTAACATCAGTATTTATAATTTTATGTAGCCATCTATATTTTTCAACCTTTAATGGATATTTAGTTATAGCGAAGTGCCTATACATAATACTTTCAACTTGTAAATGCTTACCATCCTTATATGCTGTGGCTGATTGCGGATATAGGTTTTCTATTTCAAAATCTCTCCTGTATGGTTCAATTGTACTCTGCTCAGGATTTAATTTTGTATATAGTAGATGTTTTATTTCATCTGTTTTTAATTGGTCTACAGCCATTCCTTGTGGCTCTAACTGACTTTTTACAATTGATAATCTATCATTTAATATAGATATCGCTGAATTATAATCTCTATTTTGATGTTCTATTGTAAGATAGAAATTTAATACATTTTTTATCTTACTAGATAACTCCATCAGATGTTCCTTTTGATTTTCTAGATTTCTTATTTTGAATTCATCTTTTAGAGTTTCTAACTTAGAATCTATATTTCTAATGTTCTCAGATATATCAACTCTTTCACTTAATATGTATATGCCTTTACGTTCTCCAAATGAACTTAGAGAGCCTTGTATGGCTTGTGTTATCTGTTCAAGAGTATCTTCATTTAATAGTTCCCCATTAATCGGTGACACCCTTAAAATCATTTTATATTTCCTATCTGCCGAAATAACTATATCATTTTCTATAGCATTGATATTCAAATCAAATAATTTATTCTTATTTGTTTTGTTACTACTTTTTTTATTTGTTAATAATCCTTTTAACATAACTTTATCTCCCTATTTCTTTAAAAATTTTCTTTGCAGTGGTACAAGATCTGTACCTCTATCAAATGTAACGTCTCCGTTTTTTTCATATTCAATCATACTCTTTAAGATTTGAAATCCTGTTTCTCCTTGAAACTCACATCCAGATATAACAGTTGCAGACGCTCCAATACCCGCTATAAACAAAGAAAGGGGATGTGGTTTAATAACCACCATCCCTCCTAACCCTGTTACTATTGGCGCTGCAATCAAAAAATTTTTTAAAGGCATGACTGAAAAAACTTTTAGCCCCCCATCAATGTGTCTAGGCAATTCTCGCTTTTCTTTCATTTTACAAAACCTCCAATAATTTAACTTTTAACTTTTAACTTTTTTTGAATGAACCAATAGTTGATTTCATAGCAACCATACTGGCCATTCCAGTAACTGCACCACCTGTACCTGTTTTGTAAACATAATTTCTAAGCACCTGTGGGCCTCTAAGCATAACAGCCATACACCCGATAGAAAGTAATATTCCTGTCAGATTTTGGTTGTCAGCCATTATTTTTAATAGCAATTGCAATAGTAATATTAGAACACTCTGTGAAAATACAATGCAAAATATATCTTTTGACCAGTTTATTATTCCATCACCGTCTCCAACAATAGAAACCGCTATTAAAGGACTTATAATTATAGCTAAGATTATATCAACAAATCTTATTGCTGAAATAATTCCTAAGAATACAAACCCAATAGATAATACTAGTAGCCCTAATATAATCACTATTCCTTCGTTTAATAACCCTTGAAACGAAATTATTACTCCATCTTCAAGTGTATAATTCTTACCTACATGAGTTATAACTTTTACTGTTGCTTCATTAAGAGGCATTAGTACGTTGATAACTAACCACGGTAATAAATAGATACATATTGCTGCGGCTATTGATTTCCCTGCTAGCATTGACACAGAATGATTAGAAGAATTAAATACATCAGAAGTCTGAGACTTGAATGCCTCCCACACTACAGCAGTGACCAATAAAATTCCAGCCAGTGTCTGACTGTACACTAGAAATGATTTTACATTTACAAATTGATTTATGTCACTGAAGTTCAAAAGAAAATCTGTTAACATACTCATTGCATGACCAAGAAATTCATTTGCTAGACCACTTAAAAATGTATTTATTGCACTTGAAATGGCATCTCCAATCATATTTCCCATATTAACTTTTCTCCTTGCATTTATTAAGCTAAACCTTTAACTTTTCCAAGTAGGTATGATACGAACCAAACTAAAAAGAATGCTCCAGCACACATAGTAATAGATTTTTTAATTTCTCTTACCGATTGCTCTTTTTCCATCGCATCTCCAGCTTGATGTTTCACTGCCAATATCAAAATTTTAGCAACTGTAACTCCACCGATTAATGATGTTAGCCACAACTGAACGTCTTTTAATATCGACTGTACTACCTTAACAAACTCCATTTTAGTACCTCCATTCATTTTTTATACTTCCGATTTCTTCCGATATAAACTCAAAAAAATTTATACTTCCGATTTCTTCCGATAAATACATATTACACTCTTTGTTTTAATTTTGCAAGTCAAAATTTAAAAAAAAGTTTATTTTTATGTATTAAATAAATAAAGATAGGTTCAAAGTTTGACTCTAGAGCTAATTCTTCCCCTTCGAAAAGAATAGTAGTTTTAAAGATTGAAGTTGAATTAAGGAATTCTAAATGTTATAATTATGCTATACAATTGAAGATTCAATTAATGTTTTTTCATTTTTTGAGTTTCCAATGTTAATTTTTAACTTTAACTTTAAAAAGAGCATCCAGAGGTGGATGCTCTTTTACTTTATATAACAGCATAACCTAAAAAAGTTATGCTTATTTGTTTTGATTTTTTTCTAACTTAAGTCTCTCTTTTTCAGCTTTCTTGTCTGCTGCTATTTTCTTTGCTCTAGCTATTCTCTCTAATCTTTCTTTCTCTATATTCTTCCAAAACTCTTCTATTTGTTCCTCACTATAGAATTTTCTTCCTTTTATACCAGGTCTCTTATAAGGAACTAACGTCCCTTCTTTTTCCCAAGTATATAAGGTTCTTAATGATACTCCAAGTCTCTCAGAAACTTCTTTTGGTGTTAACATATTCTCATTTTCCACTTTAAACTTCCTGCCTTCCATTTTACTATATGAATCATTTTATTAAACATATTATGAATCATAATATGTTTATTGATTTCTTTTGCCTTTTTTCTTATTTTTATCTTTATATTGGATTACCGCCTCTTCGTCTACGGCTACATTTTTAACCGAATCACTTATTAACTCTAGAATCATATCATTAACACTGACATTATGTTTAATTGATAATGTATATAATTTAAACATAATGTTTTCATCTATGTATAAACTATGTCTAACCTTTTCATTTGATTTTGCTTTTTCTTTTGCTTTTTCTTTTGCTAATTTTTCTAATTTAGAGAGTTTAATTTTCTTTTCTTCTCCCTTAGCATTATTTATCATTTCTTGAGTGCTACTACCATTAAAAGTAAGTCCAGACATTATAACACCTCCTTGTTTATTAATTCTTCTATGAAATTATTAAATTGTTCTTTACACTTATTATTAACTCTAGCTGTATCTGTATATCTAGCTATTGTTGTTTTATTTATCATCGCTTGTTTTACAACAGCACTATCATTTATAACCGTATCTATTAGCATGTTTTTAATTTCTGACTCATTATCTAATGCTTTCTCAAATTCTTTAGATACGCTAGTTTTTTGCGTCTTATATAAATTTATAAAGGTAACCGTCTTGGCTCTTTCATCTATTTCCAGGTTATCCATGTCATTATTATACTGATTCATAAGTTTTTTACTGGCTTCGATGCTTCTTAATGTTTCCCATTGCAGAGGCATCACAAAACTATCTAAGGAGAATGTAATCATTCTATTGAATAGCGTTTTTGTTGGCGATATATCGATGAATATATGAGAATATTGGCTTAAGAATTCTTTATGTTTTCTTAACCATACCCTCATTTTCTTTTCTTTTCCCATTACATCAGCTAATAATTCAGGTATTATCGCAATTTGTTTTCCTGCAGGTATAAAATCAAGTCTAGGGAATTCAGCAAGAGGTGATCTCACTATAACTTTTTCCGGCTCTAACCCTTTCCCATTATCCCAGCATAACGCCTCTGCCATTGTTGGTAGTCCATGTTCTCTAGATAATATGTTTTCAGTTATGTCCATCTGTTCGTCGCCATCTATAAGCAGAACTCTTTTATCGTTTATATTTTGAGTTTCTAATCTATCAGCTATTTCCAATGCAACCAGGTAGTTCATATGACTTTTACCAACCCCACCTTTCGCATTAGTAAAACTAACAACTTTCATTATTTTTTCCTCCTTCTCGGTATGTGGTATGTATTGAAGTGTATTTTATAATACTTTTAAGCTTAGTATAACATTTTTTATGTTTAATATTAATAAAAAAATGAATCATTCTTTTATTAATAAAAACTACCACACAAGATATGTGGTAGTTTTTATCATTTATTCATTACCCTTTTTAAGTTTTTTTGATTTCATCTTCTGGTTTTTATTCATTAAACCTTGATCTTGCAACTGTATCTCTAGTTTAGTTTTTTCACTTATTATTTTTTCATACCTTTCTCTCTCGTCTTTTAAGGCAGTTTCTAGTTTATTTTCATTTTCTTTTAAATATACTCTTTCTGATTCAAGTTGTTTAATTTTTTCTTCCATTCCTTTTATTTTTTCATTATATTCTCTTTCATTTTCTTCTTTTTCTTTTATTTTTTCATTATATTCTCTTTCATTTTCTTCTTTTTCTTTTAAAAGATTCGCATTAGAATTATTAAGCTCTCCTATAGAATTATTAAGTTTATTTATTGTTTCTTTATATTTTTCCTTATTATTTTGTATTTCTTTATCTAAAGCATCATTCTTATCGTTAAGTTCTTTTAGTTGAATCTTATGGTCTCTTTCTACATTATTCATATCATTTTTAAGCCTAATTATTTCTTTATCAAGATTAGTTTTTTCCTCCGTTAATGTAGATATAGTTACTTCCTTTTTAGTTCTATCTGTTTCTAGTTGTTCTAATCTACTATTTAAATGTTCATTTTGATCTTTTAAATCTTCCGCCCTTTGCTTAAATGAATCCCTTTCATTCAATACACTTTCTTCTCTAGTTTTCATTTTGAACATCTCTTGTTCCGAGTTTATTCTAGATTTAGTCTCTTCAGCCAGTTTACTTTGTAATTCTTTAATTTCATTATTATCTTTTTCTATTAAGTCGGTAACTTTTCTACTTTCAGATATTAATTTTTCCTTAACACTAACCAGTTCTTTTTCTAATTCTTCAATAATTTTAATTTTATTTTCATTTTCATCTTTAAGAGTTGTTGTTGCTGTTCTAGTTTCTTCAAGCTCTTTACTTATATTATCATAAGTATTCTTTAAAGAATTATATTCTTTTTCAAGTTCTCCATACTCTTCTTTTATTATAGCCAATTTTATTATTTCATTTTCGAAACTTTCACTATTTTTAATATATATATCAGTTTCTCTTTCTACAAAATCTATACTTGCCAATTCAAGTGCATCAATGTAGGATTCTATCTTGTCCATATGTTCCCTAATATGTTTTTTATATTTCTGTATCGTCGTTTTATTATGCTCTTGTTCTACTGCTGCCTGTAATCGTTCTTTAGTATCTATAGTTTCCTGTAATAATTTGTGATATGCTGTTTCCCCATTTGAACTATTTATTAATAAATATCTTAGTTGTTGAACAGTTAATTTAACAGCTCTTTGACTATTGTCATCTAAACCTTCTAATTTTTGTAATTGCTCTTCTATTTTAGCATTCACTTTGCTTTTATCTTTTTTTGTATGTTCCATTGTAAACTCCTTTTAGTAACTTATTGGTTACCTTTTATTTTTATTGGTATTTCAATGTTTTAATTATATTTTATTAAGGTTACTTTTGGTAACTATCGTGTAACCTTTGAAATTACAACATTTTATTAAGGTTACCTTTGGTAACCTATATTAATATTATATGCATTTTTTCATTTCCATACAACTTTTGTTGTGTTTTATTTTTTATATAGGTTACATAATTATAATAAGGGTGCTCAACACTGGTAGCGCCAAGTACCCTTATTACATCATATTTTGGTTTACTAAGAAATTATAGTACGCTTAATAACGCAACTTCTAATGTTTTATGTCTTAATGGTGGTTCAAGTCTTTTAGCTTGCTCTACGATCACTACATCCCCTAAATTATTTATAGTTATAATCCCACATTCATTTGATTTTAACTCTCTAGCTATATCTACTAATCCTTCCGGTATTGCAAGCCACATAAAATCTACAAATTCTTCATACTCATAAAATTTTATATCTCTTTTTAAGTCATTAGCACTTACTTTTATTTCTATTCCATGTAGGTTTACTTCCTTTTTCTCATAATATTCTTTAGTAATATTCTCAATCCCTAGCATATCAATTCTTCTTGATTTTTTACTTGTAACTGTAAAGACCGGGAATTCTGCAATAGCATACGCTTTATCTTTTTCAATTTTTTCTTCTTGTCCCTCTTGATTTATGCTTCCCTTGAAGCCATTATTCTCAGTTTTCCCAACCCATCTCATAGTAGATAATGTTGCTAATATTTCAGCCGCTTTAATCGTATTCATATTCCTTTCATTTTCATCTTCTGTTCCTTCTTCATCTATAGTCATATGGTCTATTTTTTTACACTTCGTATAGTCAGGTTTTTTAGATCTTAACGCTTCATACATCACCGTTAGTTCTTTCCTTTTTAACTTCCCTTTTAGTACGTCTTCTGTTATTTTCGTTGCCATAGCAGGAGCATGTTTATTTATTTTTTCAAGCAGAACTAACGAATCTGGTGATATATTCAATTTATCAAGTTTTACTGCAGTTTCACCTTTATCTTCTTTGTATTTACAGTAATTTGCATAAACTTGACCTGCTCTATACCTATTCCACAAGATTGTCTGATGTATTTTACTTTGAAGTGAAAAATATCTAACCCAGCTAGAAAATGATGTTGCTTGGCTGTGATACACCCATAACTCTTTATCTTTTATAAGTTTCATTCTCTCATAAATCTTAATCCAATTCTTTTTATCCACACTATTTATAGTTTGTATTTCTGTTTCAATTTGTTGTAAAAGGTAGTTTCTATCTATGTTTTCAATATCTATTTTTGAAATATCTTCTATATCATTTAAATTTATTTTTCTTAGTGTTATATCTGAAGTTGCAGACATATTATATTCCCTCCTTTTATGCGTTACTATATAAATTATATGGTAATTGCGCATTTTACCCAAGAATGTATGCTTGGTTTGCATATTATTCTCCTATTTCTTTGAAATATTAGAGGTTATCTTTGTGTTATTTTTATTGCGTGGTGTCTTTATTGTTGTGAGCTACTAGATATTGCCTAGAATCGTTTTTTGTTTCTTTTAGGTATAATTTATCATTGATTTGCTCAGAATTGATTGTGTTTCATTTTAAGAATAGTTATTTATTTTCTCTTGGTATAAGTTTTGAAGGTGTCTTTACGGTTTTCTATACTTGTTCTTAGGAATACCTTAAATTTTCCTATTGCTTTGTACTCCCAATCTTCAAATTCTCCTTTTTTAATTAATTTATGTAAATAACTTGTATCTATATTTAGTATTTCACAAGCCTCTTGTACTCCTATAACTCTTTCCAAATAGTTTCTTTTTGTTATTCCAAACTCAGCCTGATCTATATGTATGTCATATTTTTTATTTTTTTTATTATTTTTCATACATCCTCCTTCTTTTTCCTTGTAGATGGATTATACCTTAAATCCTGTCCATCCACAAGGATTTTTTAGCTAAAAGTATTGCAATTACTTATTCTTAACTTTTTTTGCAGTTTTTGTAAATATATTTTGTAGTGTATTGGTAATGGTCTATCTGCTTGTATACCTGTTTATAATGCATTAAGTAAGTTGCAGGAGTCCTTATAAGTATGTAATATAACTTGAAATACTTTGTTTAATTCTATAAGCTCTGAGTTATATTATTCATTATTATAAGCACTAGCAAGATTAGTTATTAAGTCCCAATCCTCTTCTTCTGAATTATCTGTATAATTCTTTGCTGTATTTTTATTTATATTAAGTGATTTATTTTGAGTTTTTGTTCTTTCAGTAAGTGTGAAAATATTATCTTTGATTGTATTTTGTATGGATTTTATAGCATATCCGTGACGATTTTTAGTTGCATTCTTTTTAGATTCATTTAGTATATTTTCGAATAGTTGTATCTCTATTTTTTCTAAATCTTTTATATTTAGAATATCAGCAACTTCTTTGTCATTTGCTGATTTTTCAAATACTTTTATGTATATGTCAACGTATTCTTTTAAGTGTTCCGAATAACTTTCATTAGTTTCATTACTTATTAAACCATTATTGCTACATTCCTTTTTTAATAAATATTTATAAGTAGTCTTTTTAAATTTACTATTAGATTTATTGCCAACTTCTATTATATTTAATTCTTCAAGTTTTTTTATGTATCTGTGAGCTTTGGATCTGTTAGTTGATAGTATCTTCTCTACATCTTTTACAGTTAATTCTATAATTGATTCATTTTCATTTTGCTCTATATAATAATTTAACAATATTAAATCTTTATCAGTTTCTATATTAAAATTTTTATACATTATAATATCCTTTCGAAAAAATAGTTATTTAGAATATACAATATTTCTAAACTAAAATCAAATTTATTCTATTTTAGTTTCAAAGTAGTTTTGTTAATTGCTATACAATTCTTTATTTACAAGACTTTAACAGTTTCATTTACTGTTTTAAATTAGTTTCAATGATATGAGTTAGTTAAGATTTAATGATTGATATTATATAGAAGGAGAGTATCTTAAAGCATACAGATATTATTTGAAGAAATAGGGCACATGTAAGATTTATAAAAGTACCTATTGTAGGACCTTTTGGGAGTGTAAGTTGATTATTATAGGAAATATTCTTGGTAGAAATAAGGCTTTTTGCGGCTTCTCTATATTACTTATAATATTTTGTATTAATTATGTTTTGAAACGTCTGTAAGGTTGCTTTAAATCATTTTTGAGGTATACTCATTATATTAATATTTACTACATGTTCTACTCCAGGTCCAGGAGCACATGCATATAAACCTACATTAGCACATAATTTATAAAGACCTATTTTTTAGGACACCGTCTGTACATACTACGTAGAAGATACCCATAGAGGCCTTTTATATTTTTTGATGTGATGATGGATTGATGGGAATTGAATATGATAATGTAGGAGACAAAGCAGAAGAGAGAGCACACACATCTGTATAAAGACCTATTTAATAGAAGATCTTCTCTCTAAAAAAAAGAGAACACTATACTACGTATAGTATTCCCATATATACGTGCCATTTCGTGATACCTTTTAGGATTGGGATGGGTTGGATTGTATCTACTTCATTTACTTGATTAGAAGATTTAGAAGATTGAATTAGACTTGATGAATGAGGATTATAAGTATGAGAGGATTCTACAATACATTGCGACAAGTATTAAATCCGTGGCTCTGCAATCCAAGAACAGACATATATATATACTACTTATATTATATACAATTATTTTGGGATGTTAAAAATGAAAAACATAGCAATTCCAATACTTTGACAACATTTTTTTGATGCAATTCGTGTACAATTATTTTGGGATGTTAAAAAAGCATTAAAAAAAGTACCTGCTCGTGAGAGGAGGTACTTTTTATTAGTAATTTAGTCTATATACGTAAAACTCAAAGCCATTGTTTTTCGATTTACCTCTGTAATACGGAGAAATTATTTTTTCTTCCATTAAGTTTGATATCATCTTAGATATTCTTTGTTGGGTTACTCCAAACTCTTTACCTAGTTCTTTTTGACTTATTTGAAGCAAATTACCTTGTAAGGCTTCCGGGTTCTCTCTTTGTTCTTTATTATGTATATATCTCATAAAGTTGTATAATCTCAGTTCTTCCGTCGTTATATTACCTTTTATGCACTCATATGTAACACTGAAAGAAACCAAATATTTCAACTCCACTTTACTTCGAATTTCTTTAAGTTTATATAATGATTTATATTTCCCTATGTTAGTTACTCCTATAAATTCATTTTCTTCTAAATTTTTCAATGCTTTTGTTAATGTATTTTTTGACAGAAGGCATTTATTTTTATATGTAAGTTCCTTTATTATCTCTTCTCTTGTAAGTCCATCTACATGATTTTTCAATAAAGTATATATTACCAAATCATTACCTTCCATGATTTTCACACCTTTCCTGTTGCTCTTTTTAAGATATTTCATATGAGTTTCAGACATTTGTACCGTATTACTATCTTCTGTAAACTCAAAATTACTAAACGAGACTGTTTTGCATTCTTTTTTCATATTACAATTATCGCAGTTATACTCCGCATAATGCAATTTCTCATACATGTATTCTGTTTGATATTTAAGTTCACTTTCCGACCACATAACTTCATTTTTTAAATTCCATTCTTTTACTAATTCTTTTATGTGTGCAAGTGATTTATTTCTGTATCTTAATTCTACAACAATTTTTTGCAGGTCTTTGTTGTTGCAACTTTCTTTACTTCCATTATCTAATATTTCTCTAACACAAGGTTTTACATTTGTATCTTTTTGAAGATACTCAACGTTTACAGCATCTATTTTTGATTTATTTAAACAATACTCATTATATAGATGTTCAATTGTATATCTCTGTAATTTATCTTTATCTTCTACAAAGATAACCCTTGCCAATTTCCTTCTTTCTTTTTCTTTGCAATTATAGGTCATTGGCACCCTCATGATTTGAGTTTTTTTTGCAGCATCTAAATCAGATCCTAATTTTTCAGCAATGCTTTTCATTATATTATTTACTTTTTTTAAGTCATCACATTGTTCAATTAGTACGTAAGCATGATACCCATTTCCCGAATCAATAAGGGCATGATATTTTAGTTTTATATTACGAAATCTATTTAAAACATCTTTATGGTTGAAGCCATCTGGTAGACTTTTTTTATCGAAGTCAAAGGCAAGCGTATATGAGTTTGATAAATTATTTAATTTTCCATCTTTCCCATTTGTTGTTGAAATTGAAAAATATACATTCTTGTAATTCATTCTCTTACTAGTACAAAAATCTATCATATCATCTACATTGTTAAAAAATTCAACGTTAGATGAATCTTCTTTAAGAGATAGAACTCTTAGGAATTCACCATTTTTGAAATTATTACCTGCTACTAAGCCCGGTTCATAAATCCTCATTATAAACTGCTTCAACTTAGACATTCTATCAATTTGTTTGTTATCCATGTTTTCCTCCAATTTAATAAAAAGACTGTAAACATATATAGTCTTTTGTCCATAAATTAGATTTGTAAAATTCCGTAAAAAATCCTAAGATATTATACTCTAATACCTTGCATTAGTACTTAAATTTTGTTATTATCTAATTGTAAAAAAGAACGGACAAAAGTTTAGTTAAGGTATATATATACACTTTTGTTTTAAGAACCTCATGTTGGCCGACATGAGGTTTCTTTTTTGTCTTTTTATATTTTTTTATTTTTATTAATATTTAAATGTTATATTCAATGCTGATTTAAGTCAATATTTAGTTACTTTATATTTTAGGTAGTATGTAGTTATCGCTGATAGTAAGTATTTCTTTCTGCTTAATATTATATAGTCAAATACTATGTATCCTACTTACCTTTCAAAATATATTATTGTATTAAATATATAAACTTTGTCCAGCAAGTAAAAAATTTAAACTTTTTACTTGTAATAACCATATAACTCTGGTACATTCCTATCTTCTGTTAAAATTGGACAAAGTTACCCTACAAGCAAGTGTAGAGTAACCTCCATGTGTCTAGTTTATTCCTAGAGCCCCTGCCATGTATACGACCATGGAACGACATGGACTAGTACAGTTAATACATACTTTAGCTTTTCATTTAAGTATAGACTAATATTCCCCCTAGTCTGCTAATTACAAGTATGCTCCGCAAAGAATATCCACCCCTAGCTTTTTCTTTTTGTAGTATCTAGTCACTACTCTCAGCCCTTCTTAACGGTACTAGACGTTAATATATGCTGTGGGGGTTATTTATACCCCAGTGTTTCTGTCGGCATCCCCTGTTCTCTGTCGAGTCATTCGGTTAGCTATCTAGGTCAAACACTCTCCCTTATAAAACCTTTGCTACTTCTTTATGCGTAGTAGCCACTATTTAATTTTTATTTTAAATTTAAACAATATAAAAAGCCTGTCCATAGCAAACTGGACAGGCTGTAAAATTCGTCTAATATTCTTATAGTTTTTTATGTTATTTCTAATTTTAATAAAAAAATACCACAAAAAATCCCCTTAAATACTTGTCAAAACAACGTTTATTTGATATTATCTATATATCAAATAAATATTAAAAAGTAATTAAGAGCTTATCTTTACGACTCTTACTAACTGTTCCTGCAGTTTGTAGGTTTTATCATTTAAAATGTCGCCAAACATTTTAAATGAGTGTAAATTGTTAAGCTTTTTTTTATTTAGTTTTAATTTATAAATTAATCTTACATTTATACACATAAAAAGTCAATCTTTTTATTTAAAAACATTTACATTTCAAAAGAATTTAAGCAATCCCTCCAAGATATACCTTTTATATATAGAAACCTTAATGCTCATCCTCAATAAATTCGAATGTTATAACCTTTAGATTTAATTGAAATTTATTTTGTTATATATTTCATATGTAGCTGTTATATCATATCTACTGTCGTGAAACTCTTTAGATTCTCCAAATAACGAAATCGATTTATTATAAATATCTTTTGAATTAATACCTAAGCAATTAATAACTTCTTCAAGTCTTGGCCATTTATAAGTTCCGTAATAGCTATTATATCCAATTTTACAAACGTCCGTATAATAGTGCATCGTACAAAAACTATCTTTTATATCAAGTGTTATTCCTATTCTATTTAGTTCTTCTCTTAAAAAGCCTAAGTCAAAATTCACATTATGCCCTATCACCATATTACCTGTAAAGTCCCTTAATATTTCTTCTGCATAATCTTTGAACACTTTTCCTTTACTTAACTTTTTTAAAATTTCTTTACTCAGTCCATGTATACGTTCTGCTCCTTCATCTACTTTATCCACTGTAAAGAAGAAGTTCTTTGCTTGTAGTATTTCACCATCTTCTATTATTAAATAACTTAACTGTGCAATTTGACTACTATATGCACTAAGTCCTGTTGTTTCTGTATCTATAAATATTTTTTTACTACTCATATAATCCTCCTTTTGAGTTTTTATCTGAGATTATAGTAATAGGAGGTAAAAATACGTTCAAGTCTTGTTTTTTATATAAAAATATATATTCATATATTTTTATATTTTTTTATTCTTGAAACCAAAAGGGTTGTATTCAATATCTATAGTAGCAGATGGTGTTTCATAAGTTAACGGTATTGACACGAGTTGCAGAAAACGGTAGAATGAATATATAAAAACGTTTCAAAAGTCCGTTTCATAATTAATTTACAAAAAGGAGAATTTTATAGTGATAATAGGATATGCAAGAGTGTCTACTCGAAAACAAGCAGAAGGCTTTGGATTAGATGCTCAAAAGGATGAAATATTAAACAGATACGAAAATATTGAAATTGTAGAAGAGCAATATTCAGGTACTACAACAGATAGACCTAAACTTCAAAAACTACTAGAAAATTTAAAAGAAGGAGATACATTAGTTGTAAGCAAGTTAGATCGACTTGCAAGAAATGTTGTAGAAGGAATACAAATAGTTGAAGAATTATTTGCTAAAGGTGTAGCGGTACATGTATTAAATGTTGGATTACTAGAAGATACTATTATGGGTAAGTTTTTCTTAACAACAATGCTTGCTGTAGCCGAGATGGAGAGAAGTACAATTATAGAACGAACTCAAAGTGGAAAGGCAATCGCAAAGTTAGATCCAGATTTTAGAGATGGTAGACCTAAAAAGTTTAAAAAAGGTCAATATAAATTAGCTATAGAGTTAAAAGAACAAGGTAAGACTTATAAACAAATTGAGCAAATGACAGGGTTAAGTAAATCAACAGTATTTAGAGCTCATCGTGAGTGGAAGGCTCAGAAGTTGTTAAAGTAGAATGTTTAAGCAGTTAAGTAATAAAATAAATATAATTTTTATTTAATGTGGAGGAAGGTATGGAACAAATTGTAAAACCTATTCTAAATAACTATTATGGTGCTGTTGAGGTATATCTAAGAGATGGTAAATACTATTTAACTTTAGAAGATTGGAGTGTACGTTATGGCGTTGAAATAAGTAAAGAGTTGGCATTGAGTATAAGGGAATATTTTAAAGTACATAGAGAAGTAGAGAAATTAGATTTTTAGGAAGAATTAACTTAAATATTACTTCTGGTATTAAAGGTAGTGATGGTAAGTGGAATTATTAGATTTGAGATATGATGCGGCATTCAATAGTATATAATATAATAATTTTTTTGGGGGTTGATTGTATTGAAAAGAGATATTTATACTTTTCCAGCAATATTAAGTTTTGACGATGATGGTATTTCAGTAAAATTTCCAGATTTACCTGGTTGTATAACTTGTTCTGAAACTATAGAATATGCTATAAATAACGCTAAAGAAGTGTTAGGACTTCATATTTATGGATTAGAAAAAGATAATGAATTTATACCAGAAGCAACTAATATAAATGATCTAAAATTAGAGAATAATGAAATGTCAGTATTAATAGAAGTTGTTATGCCGACACTAAATAAAACTGAGTTATAAATAGTCATTATTCATCGTGAATAATGACTATTTAAGTTTAAGGCCAATATCCAAAAGATGCATCAGAAGGTCTCTTAGGGTCCTTTAGATGCCCATAGGGTATTCACATTTTTCCTATAAAAAACCACCTAAAAAGTGGTTTTTGCTAATGTAATTAAAATTCCAACTGCTGTGATTGTTATACAAAATTTTATATCTATATAGCTATTTCTTTTTATTGTTATACACCTCCATATGTTTTGTATAAGATTATGTACATAACATAATTATCTTATAACCTCTCCATAGGTGTTACTCTTTATATTGGTGTAGGTGGTTCTGTTAGAGATGCTGTTGTTATAGTTGTTGGTCATTCTGATCTAGAGGCCGTTTCCTTAGTTACAGTTACTACTATAACTATAAGTGGTCCTGCAGCGACTTGTGTTACTCCTGTTGGAGATGATATTACTATAGCTGTTGTTGTAACTGTAGATCTTCCTGTTTATTATAATTCCAAAAAGGATTAGATGTTGCACTATGTACAGCTGATATTACTATATAATTTATATAGTAATATCAGCTGTACATAATATAAAAAATAAATATTTCTACTTGAAAATGTAACAAACCCTTCATAGAGGTTAAGTTTACGAAGAACCTTCTTTTTGACAAAAGATTCTAGTGTATTTATATTATTAATAATTAATGTTATTACAGGAGATGTTTCATGAAAAAAGAATATAAATTAAAAACAGCATTTGATATAGGTTATGAATTAAAAGATGTATCACTTGGGGGTAAAAAAATAACGAGAAATATAGAAGGTTTTAGTACGACAATGAATTTTAAGTTAGGCATTTGCGAAATCACAATAAACAACTTAACTAAGTTATATAAAATGACACATATAGATAAGAAATATAGAGATATCGATTTTGAAAGAATGAAATTAGATTTTGAGTATAAATTACAAGCATTAGAAAATATAGAATATATTTTAAATAGGCTCTGTTAGCTTACTTTGTGATAATTATTATATAAAAATAACCATACCTTAGTGATTTCAATACATACTAAGGTATGGTTATTT
>OOCW01000667.1_pt1 | contig 31121 bp, 34 predicted proteins | sample 1671201 | NCBI WGS metagenome assembly OOCW01 (sample SAMN06348132, study PRJEB24527) | human gut metagenome | biome: human gut; feature: ankylosing spondylitis patient; material: feces | host: Homo sapiens | place: China | collected 2015-10
GAGGAAAAAGCTCCTTAATCAAGCTAATATAAGGGGCGTACATATCAATCACAATATGTTTAACACGAGAACGTGCTTCTTCAGTATACCGTTTAAAATAAGCCTGAAGAGAGCTTAAACGACGATCTTCAACAATATCAATGATTTGTTTCGTATCAGCATCACAAAAGATAAAGGACATGTGACCCATTCCCTAGCAGTGGAGGATTTATGCTTCGCATGCCAGGTGACCCTCAGCAGACTTAACCGATTTAAATTCATCAAAACAAAGGTTTTCAGGAAGGTAATTAAAGTTGAGGGATTGAGATTCATAGAAGCTATGAATGATGCGATTAACTGTTGAATGAGACACTTGATGACGACGGGCAATATCGTATTCAGAGATTTTATTTTGAGCCTCTAACGCAATCGCGTGTTTGGTGTTGTAAGAAATATAACAGTTCTTTTCAACGATAGAGGTTTTTAGTGTGAATGTGGAATGACAATGCCCACAAAAGTAACGTTGTTTCCTTAAGTCTAAATAAGTATCGTGTAAGGATACTTTGGGGATCACTAAACGAGAAGTTTTGAACCCATGCTTTTTAAACTTTGAATCAAAAAGGGTCCCACAGTGTTCACAATGAGTGGGGTGATAAGATAAAATTCCTTTAAAAATAAAGCTAGTCACACCATTTAATTTCACTTCCTCAAGATAATCTTCCGGGAATGTAATGTTTTTATCTTTAATATTTAAGAGTTTTCTAGTAAAATATGAGTGAGACATCAAATTCAATCCTTTCAATATTGTTTTAGCCGATAACATTGTAACAGGATAGAGACGTGATGTCTCTTTTTTTATGCCATGAAAAAAGGCGTTGCTTAGTCAGCAACACCAAATATTATAGAACCATAAAAAGACTGTACTAATTAAAAAGTAGTATAACAAAAAGTACCTTATCGTAGAGTCCTTTTTTCTTGGTCTATATCATAAGGTACTTTTTAATTAGATTAGTCTATATAGGAATAGAAATATATTTTATACCAAGATATCCTATAGTCTTGTTAAAAGTTTTTATGTTTTGGAAAACTCATTGGGATTTATATATTTTTATTTTAAGATTTTATTCGTATTTGCAAAGTGCCATTTAGTTAATTCTTTTAGTTTTTCTGGTCCAAATTGTTGAACAAAACGACGTCCTGCTACATCAACTGGATTTCCAGCTCCTTTTGGTAAATCAAAGTTTAACTTTTTACTCATAATGTTCATATATTTAACAAATGATGCACGAGCTAAAATTGAAGCAGCTGCAACTGCAACATGAACTGACTCTCCTTTTTGGATAAAATGGAGATTTTCTTTAATAATTGTTGGTTGTTTGGGTAATGCTTTTAAATAGTCAAAATATTTTCTTTCGTTCACGAATTCATCCATAATCAAATATGAGGGATAGTGAGAAAGTGAATTTGTTAACTTAATCAACGCTTGGTTATGTAAGAACGCTTTAATTGAGTTAGCATTCATCCCGTTATCGACCATCGTATTATATTTTTCATTTGGAAGAATCAGCACCTGATGGGCAATAAGAGGCTCAATTTGTTTAGCTAGATCACAGATTTCTGGATCTTTTAATGCTTTAGAATCTTTAATTCCCATTGTTTGCAATTTAGAAATTAACTCTTCTGGGACATAAGCACAACAAACAACAAGTGGACCAAAGTAATCACCCGTTCCGACTTCATCACAACCAATTGCACTTAAACTTGCGATATTCGCTGGAAGTTTTGAGCTGGATGTTTTAGCCTTAGCAGTCGCTGCTTGAGTTGTCGTTTGCCACTTTTGAGCTTCTACCTCAGGTGCTTTTCCTTGAAAGACAACCTTTTTACTTAAATAAGCTGTGATGGTACAGTTTGAGGTTTTCGCTTGGAATAATGTATGATTTGGGACTTTAATAATTTGATTTGTATAGTGTTGATACATTTTTTCTAACATTTGTTGAGATACTGTAAGTGTAATTGTTGAAGCCATCTCATCACCAACCCTTCTTTATGATATTATGATTTTAACAGAAAACGAAAAAATTTCCTATTATAAATGAGAGAAGAAAGGTTGGATTTTTATAAGTTTATGCTTTTATGATGGGAATGAAAACTTGAGGTGGATTGGCCTTAAAATAGTGTTGAAGTGCGAAAAATATAAGAAATTGTCTCTATTTTTTTTAGAGTCATTTGTTTTACGATAGAACGTCTTGTGTCTTGAGAACAATACTAGGTTTTTAGAATGTTTTGTGTTAAAATAATAAAGATAAAATTTTTGCATTTTTTAGGCAGTTGGAGTGAGATTAATGAAACAGGCCATTCAAATATTAGAATTTAATAAAATTAAACAAACGGTAGATTCATTATGTGCTTGTTCACTCGGACAAAAGCGAGTGGAGTATTTAAGCCCATCCATTGATGAGAAACAAGTGGAGTATTCGTTAAATCAGTCGGATGAAGCGTTAAAAATTATTTTAGCCTTGGGTGAAGCCCCATTAGGTGGGGTCACAGACATTACAGAAGCCATCAAACGAGCTAAAATTTCTGCGATGTTGAGTGCTCAAGAATTATTAGGGATTAGTCGTTTATTATACGCGGTTTCACAATTAAAAACTTTTTCAGAACGTTTAAATGAAATTAAAGTAGATGCCCCAATTTTCTCGTCTCAAGTGAATAGTTTAGTCTCATTAAATAGTTTACAGACAGCAATTAATGATTGTATTGATGAAACAGGGTACATCTTAGATAGTGCTTCATCTGAATTAAGAAATATTCGTCGTTCGATTCAAAGTACGGAAGCCCGTATTAAAGAAAAGTTAAATCACGTCGTCTCAGAACGTCGTAATAAATTAACAGATGGGATTGTTACCATCCGAAATGAACGTTATGTTGTACCTGTTCGTGCCGAAGCTAAAAATACATTTGGTGGAACCGTTCATGATCAATCCTCATCAGGAAATACTTACTTTATTGAACCAAAAGAAGTTGTTGATTTAAATAATAAATTACAAGAATACCATGTGGAAGAGCGCCGTGAAATTGAACGTATTTTACGTGCTTTAACGGAAGAAGTGAAAAAATTCGTTGATGCGTTAGCCGTCAATGTAGAGGTGTTAGGTGAAATCGACTTCATGTTTGCTAAAGGGAAATATGCACGCTTGATTAATGGAACACGTCCAAAAATGAATACAAAAGGAATCATCCGTTTAGTTGCTGCGCGCCATCCGCTTATTGATCAAAAAGTTGTTGTTCCTAATGATATTGAATTAGGAGATGAATATACGACCATTGTCATTACAGGTCCAAATACGGGAGGAAAAACCGTTACATTAAAAACGGTTGGTTTATTAACTTTAATGGCACAAGCTGGACTTTTAATTCCGGCTCATGAAACATCACAATTAGCGATTTTTGATCATGTATTTGCTGATATTGGTGATGAGCAAAGCATTGAACAAAGTTTATCAACTTTCTCATCACATATGACAAATATTGTTCGAATCATGGAACGTTTAACGGTGAATAGCTTAATTTTATTTGATGAGTTAGGGGCAGGAACAGATCCAAAAGAAGGAGCTTCTTTAGCCATTTCTATTTTAGATTATGTGAAGGTTCGTGGTGCAAGAACCATTGCGACTTCACATTATCCGGAGTTAAAAGCATATGCCTATGAAAATGATGATGTCATTAATGCGTCAGTGGAGTTTAATATTGAAACATTATCGCCAACCTATCGTTTATTAGTCGGTGTACCAGGTCGTTCAAACGCGTTTGAAATTTCAAAACGTTTAGGGTTAAAAGAAGCGATTTTAACAACAGCTCGTGCGTATGTTGAAACAGAACGTACGGAAATGACTGATTTAATTACGAAATTAGAAGATCGTGGTTTAGAATTAGATCATGAAATTCAATTATTACAAAAACAAAATCAAGAAGTAGAAGAGATGCGTCTTGATTATGAACGTAAGATTGCAAAGTTTGAAGCTGAACGAGAGCGTGTCTTAGAAGAGATTAAAAAAGAAGCTTTTGAAAATATTCGTCAGGCAAAAGAAGAAGCAGAACAAATTGTAGCGGATTTACGTCAAGCAAAGAAAATGGCTGACTTAAGTATTAAAGATCATGAACTAACAGAAAAACTAACGTCGCTTAAAAAATCAGAAGCCAAACAAGCAGAGCAGTTTAAACGTAAAGCACGTAATAAGGCTCCACTAAAAGCAGGAGATGAAGTCATGGTACTTTCATTAAATCGTCAAGGAGAACTCATTGAGAAAACAAAAAATGGTGACTGGATGGTTCAACTTGGAATGATGAAAGTAAACATTAAAGAAGAAGATTTAGAATATTTACGTCAATCAGTGAAGAAAAAAGATTCAGGCAAAGGTAAAATGATTCATAAACGTAACACAAACGTTGGGATTCAACTAGACTTACGTGGGGAACGTTATGAGGATGCGATGTTACGTTTAGATAAATATATGGATGAAGTCCTGTTAGCAGGATATCAAACCGTGACAATCATTCATGGGCATGGAACGGGAGCTCTTCGCCAAGGGGTTCATAAATATTTAAAGAAAAACAAACATGTTGCTTCATTTAGATTCGGTGGTGCTGGTGAAGGTGGTACAGGAGCAACTGTGGTTGAGTTAAAATAATAATTAAAGACATAGGATTGCCTATGTCTTTTTTCATACCAAATTATTAAGTTACCGCGTAAATTTATCCAAAAATTTCCTGAAGATGCTTGAGGTTTATGTTAAAAAATGATATATTACATTTAGACAAGAAAAATCGTATAGAGGTAGCGGTGCATCAGAGTATTATCCGGAGTCGGCAGACAGTGAAAGATAGGAAAGGTAATCATCGCCGAAAGCTAGCATTGGCAGGTGCTTAGCTTGGGGTTGCAGGGAATACCTGTAACACTCCTTCAGAAATGAAGTGGAGCTATTAATCAAACGAACTTTAAAAAGTAAGTCGTGTTTAATAGCACGACTTTTTTTGTTGAAGAAAATCAAAAGGGGAGAATGATTGATATGAAAAAGTTTATTGGAGTTTTAGCATTAGGTTCGTTGTTAGTTGGCTGTGGAGCAAACGGAGCAAACTCAGAAGATCAATTTATTGTAGGAATGGAGTGTAATTATGCTCCATTTAACTGGCAAACAGATAAGGAAACGGAAACAGCTGTTTCAATTGGTGGAGCGGGATTATGTGATGGTTATGATGTAAGAGTGGCCTCGCAAATTGCAGATACACTGGGGAAAGAATTAGTGGTTAAAAAATTAGATTGGGATGGATTACAGCCAGCACTTCAATCAGGAGAAATTCATGCCATTATTGCAGGGATGACAGCGAATGAAGAACGTGAACAAGGAATTGACTTTACAACACCATACTTTGAATCAGAAATGGTTATGATAGTTAAAAAAGATGGAAACTATGTGGATGCCACTTCCATTAATGACTTTAGTGGAGCTAATGTCATCGGACAAATGAATACAAATTATGATGAAATCATTGATCAAATCAAAGAAGTGAATCACTTAACGCCACGCTCAAGCTATCCTGAATTAGTTCAAACCCTATTATCAGGAGAGTCTGATGGAATCACAGCTGAATTACCAGTTGCCGAAGGGGTTGTCCAAGCAAATCCAAGTTTAACGATTGTTCATTTTGCTGAGGGAGACGGATTTGATGTGGATACATCTGTATCAATTGGGTTAAAAGAAGGAAGCCGCGAATCAGATTTCTTTAATGATGTACAAGAGGCTCTAGATCAAATTTCTGAAACGACACGTCAGGAATGGATGAATGCTGCACGCGAAACAGCGCCAACAGGAGAGTAAGAGGGTGTTTATGATGTTTCAAGTTGATTTTTTTGAGAAAGCTTTTGATTTATTTACAAATAATTTTAATTTATTTTGGTATGGGATTAAAATTACATTGTTATTAGCCTTTTTGGGAACAATGTTTGGATTAGTTATTGGACTTGTTTTAGGAGGGATTCGTGCCATTGCCATCGAACCTCGTGATTCGATGGGAGTTAAGGCTATAAAAAAAGTATTACATTGGATTGTGGGGCTGTATGTGTGGTTCTTTAGAGGAACTCCGATGATGGTGCAAGCAATGTTTTTATATTATGCCTTAAGACCTGTCCTTGGGTGGGATGCGATGACAGCAGGGATTGTAATTATTTCTGTGAATACGGGTGCTTATATGGCGGAGATTATTCGTTCTGGAATTCAATCCATTGATAAGGGGCAAATTGAAGCGGCACGTAGTATTGGAATGACGAGCTCGCAAACCATGAGGTACATTATTTTACCACAGGCCATCAAAAATTCATTCCCATCTATCGGAAATGAATTTATCGTTAATATCAAAGATAGTTCGATGCTAAATGTCATTGGGGTGATTGAAGTTTTCTTTCAATCACGATCAGTGGCTGGTAGTGCGATGTTATATTCAGAAACATTTTTTATTACTTGTTTGATTTATTTAGTGTTGACAACGATTACGGCGCAAATTTTGCGATTTATTGAGAAAAGAATGAATCTGCCTAAAACATCTTTTCCAGCATCACAAACTGTACCTAATACGCTGGATTAAGGAGGATCATAGTGGAAGCGAATCATATTATTGAAATCCATCGTTTGAAAAAACATTTTGGGAATTTAGAAGTTTTAAATAACATTGAGTTTCATGTAAAAAAAGGAGAAGTTATTACAATTATTGGATCAAGTGGAAGTGGAAAATCAACCCTTTTACGTTGTATTAATTTATTAGAGAATCCAGATAGTGGGGAAATTTTATATCACGGAAAAGATATTTTAAAGGGAAATATTAATATTAATCATCATCGAACAAAAGTGGGCATGGTATTTCAAAGCTTTAATTTATTTCAAAACAAGACAGTTTTGGAAAATTGTATGATTGGTCAAACTAAAATTTTAAAACGAAGTAAAGAAGAAGCGAAAGAAAAAGCGATGTTTTATTTAAAAAAAGTGGGAATGGAGCAATTTGCAAACTGTAGTAGTACACAACTATCAGGGGGACAAAAGCAACGTGTTGCCATTGCACGGGCACTTTGTATGGATCCAGAAGTGTTATTGTTTGATGAACCAACTAGTGCACTCGATCCCGAGATGGTTGGTGGCATCTTAGATGTCATGAAGCAGTTAGCGGATGAAGGGTTAACAATGATTGTTGTAACACATGAAATGGGATTTGCAAAAGAGGTTAGTGATCGTGTGGTCTTTATGGATAAAGGGGTCATTGCGGAAGAAGGAACACCTGATCAAATCTTTATTAATCCAACGCAAGAGCGTACAAAAGAATTCTTGCATCGTTATTTATCTAAGAGTCTTTAGTCATTATTCAGTTCATCTTCTTTAAGGGTAGCTACAATTAAACAATCTATAAAATTCATGTTTTTGAAAATTTTAGCTCATGCTCTTATGGATACATTCTGATAAATGTGAGATAATATGGGGGAAAGTGCAAATTATTTGTAATTTCATGGAAATGTGCTATACTAAAGTATAGAAAAAGGGTATAAAAGGAGGAATGAACATGTCAGTCATTCATGCAACAGAAGAATCATTTGCTCAAGAAATCGCAAGTGGATTAGTATTAGTTGACTTCTATGCTGATTGGTGTGGACCATGTAAAATGATTGCACCAGTTTTAGATGAATTAGCAACAGAGCTAGAAGGAACAGCGAAAATTGTTAAAGTAAACGTAGATAACTGTCCAGCAGTTGCAGCTGAATATAAAGTAATGTCAATTCCAACATTAATTTTATTCAAAGATGGACAAGCAGTTCAACAAACAGTAGGTTTCCAACCTAAAGCCTCATTATTATCATTAATTGAAGCAAATAAATAATGAAATTTTAAAAAGAGGGTACACTATGCATTGTACCTTCTTTTGTTTTATTATCAGCCATTGTCTATCTCGAAAACGTCTGATTTGAGTTTGTATAATAAAGATAAAAAACAAAAAAATTAGCACTATAGTGTTGACAGTGCTAATAGAGTTTTATATAATGGTATTAGCACTTAGGGTTAACGAGTGCTAAAAGAGGTGTTTACATTGCTAACAGAACGTCAAATATTAGTTTTAAAGGCAATTGTAGAAGAGTTCATACAAACTGCACAACCAGTTGGTTCGCGAATCCTTTCTAAAAAGGAGGAGTTAAACTTCTCTGCTGCAACCATTCGTAATGATATGGCGGATTTAGAAGATTTGGGATTTATTGAAAAAACTCATACATCAAGTGGTCGTGTGCCTAGTCAGAAAGGCTATCGCTATTATGTAGATTTTATTGTAAATCAAGAACCGATGGAGACAACACCAGAAGTAGGAATATTTAGACAATTGTTAGATCAAAAACAATTTGAACGTGAAACAACGATTAAAGAAGCTGTGAAGCTCTTATCGAGTTTGACTAACTACACATCGATTTTACTTGGACCTTCTAGAGATTATAGTCGAGTGAAAAAAATTCAACTTGTTCCAATCTCAGAACGTCAAGCGGTGTTTGTTTTGATTACAGATCAAGGCCATGTAGAAAGTCGAACAATTACTCTTCCAACTAATATTGATATGACTAGAATGGAAAGCATTATCAAAGCACTCGATGAGTTATTAGTAGGAGAATACATTGGACAGGTTCATGAAAAATTGACAGAAAGTTTTGAACATCAATTACATGATTTTATTTCTTATAAAGAAGAAATTATGTATACGATGCTACAACTTTTAACCCAGTCATTAAATCAACAAAATTATATTTTGAGTGGGAAGTCAAATATTTTAAAACAACCTGAATTTAACGATTTAGATAAAGCGTATCATTTATTTAATATGATTGAAGCTGATGAAATTGTTAAAGTAATAGAAGCCGACGAAGACGGCCATCAATTAACGGTTAAAATTGGACAAGAGAATGAGATTAAAGCGATGGAGAATTGTACGCTAATTACAGTTCCTTATCAGATTAGTGATCATGAATTTGGTAAAATTGCGGTACTAGGTCCGACCCGAATGGAGTATCGTAAAATTATTCCACTTCTTGAACAAGTTGCTCGAATCATGTCTGATTTATATAAATAGGAGGTGGGACGATTGAATAAGGATGCCCAATCAGTTGAGGAATTAAATGAAGAAAATGTGGAAGCTGTAGAATCAACGTGCTGCCAAGAAGAGTCTGAAGCAACAGAAACAGTTGAAACAATCTCTGAAACTGAAAGTTTAAAGCAGCAAATTGAAGAGTTAAAAGATCAATTGCTACGTAATGCGGCAGAGCTTGAAAACTTCAAGCGTCGTATGAATGAAGAACGTGCACGTGAAGTAAAGTATCGTTCGCAATCAATTGTAACAAATATTATTCCAGCAATTGATAACTTCGAACGTGCATTATCAAGTACGGTTGAAGATGAAAATACGAAAACATTCTTAACAGGATTTAAAATGATCCATGCTCAATTAGTGGATGCTCTTAAACAAGAAGGAGTAGAAGTAATCGTAGCAGAGGGTGTTGCTTTCGACCCAACAGTACACCAAGCAGTGATGCAAGAAGCTGTAGAAGGTGTAGAATCAGGAATGGTATTACAAGAGTTACAAAAAGGATATAAGCTAAAGGATCGTGTGATCCGACCATCAATGGTAAAAGTTAGCGAATAATATAGATTAAGGAGGATGAATCTCTATGGGTAAAATTATCGGTATCGACTTAGGAACAACAAACTCATGTGTTTCTGTAATGGAAGGTGGAGAGGCAAAGGTTATTGCTAATCCAGAAGGAGCTCGTACAACACCATCTGTTGTTTCATTTAAAGGTGAAGAACGTCAAGTTGGTGATGTGGCTAAACGTCAGGCAATTACGAACCCAAATACAATTATGTCAATCAAACGTCATATGGGAACAAACCACAAAGTGACAGTTGAAGGGAAAGAATATACACCACAAGAAATTTCAGCAATCATTTTACAAAACTTAAAAGCTACTGCTGAGGCTTACTTAGGTGAACCAGTAACAGAAGCTGTTATTACAGTACCTGCTTACTTTAATGATGCTGAGCGTCAAGCGACAAAAGATGCTGGACGTATCGCTGGTTTAGATGTAAAACGTATTATTAATGAGCCAACTGCAGCTGCATTAGCATACGGATTAGATAAAACAGATAAAGAACAAATCATCTTAGTATATGATTTAGGTGGAGGAACATTCGACGTATCTATCTTAGATTTAGCAGATGGAACATTCGAAGTATTAGCTACAGCAGGAGATAACCGCTTAGGTGGAGATGACTTCGACCAAGTGATTATTGATTGGTTAGTTAAAGAGTTCAAATCAGAAACTGGTGTTGATTTATCAGCAGATAAAATGGCAATGCAACGTTTAAAAGATGCAGCTGAAAAAGCGAAAAAAGACTTATCAGGGGTAACTTCAGTCCAAATTTCATTACCATTTATCTCAATGAATGCCACAGGTCCTTTACACTTAGAAAAAACATTATCTCGTGCACAATTTGATGCGATGACTGCACCGTTAGTAGAACGTACAATGGGACCAGTTCGTCAAGCATTAAAAGATGCAAAAATGACAGCTAATGACTTAGATCAAGTATTATTAGTTGGTGGATCAACTCGTATCCCAGCAGTTCAAGCAGCGATTAAAAATGAATTAGGAAAAGAACCTAATAAAGGAGTAAACCCAGATGAAGTAGTAGCAATGGGTGCTGCAATTCAAGGTGGAGTGTTACAAGGTGACGTTAAAGACATCTTATTATTAGACGTAACTCCATTATCATTAGGTATCGAAACAATGGGACAAGTTATGACAGTATTAATCCCTCGTAACACAACAATCCCAACTTCAAAATCACAAGTATTCTCAACTGCAGCAGATAACCAACCAGCAGTAGATATTCATGTTTTACAAGGTGAACGTCCAATGGCAAGTGATAATAAAACATTAGGACGCTTCCAATTAGGAGATATCCCACCAGCACCACGCGGAATCCCTCAAATCGAAGTAACATTCGATATCGATGCAAATGGTATTGTAAATGTTAAGGCAAAAGATTTAGGAACACAAAAAGAGCAACGTATCACAATCACTTCAGGATCAGGATTAACTGACGAAGAAATCGATCGCATGGTACGTGAAGCTGAAGAAAATGCAGATGCAGATGCTAAACGCAAAGAGCAAGCAGAACTTCGCAATGAAGCAGAACAATTAATCTTCGCAGCTAAAAAATCAGTGACTGAATTAGGGGATGAAGTAACTGCAGAAGAAAAAGCAAATGTTGAATCTGGTGTTGAAGCATTAGAAAAAGCATTAAGCGAAGGAAATGTAGATGAAATTAAAGCGAAAAAAGAAGAACTTGAAAAAGTGGCTCAAGAATTAGCAGTTAAAGTTTATTCAAAAGCAGCTGAAGCTGGGCAAGCCGCTCAAGGTGGAGCAGAATCAGGTGACGATTCAGTAGTAGACGCTGAATACAAAGAAGTATAATAAAAAAGTAAAAAGTCAAAGTCTACTATGACTTTGACTTTTTTTTATGGTATAGTTAGGAAAGTAAAAGAAGGAGGGTAAAAAGGCATGGCAAAACGTGATTATTATGAAGTCCTTGGGGTTTCAAAATCAGCAAGTGATATCGAAATCAAACGTGCTTATCGTAAATTAGCGAAACAATACCATCCCGATGTTTCAACAGAGGAAAATGCAGAAGAGAAATTTAAAGAAGTTCAAGAAGCTTATGATGTGTTAAGTGATGAACAAAAACGTGCTGCATATGATCAGTTTGGACATGCAGGAGCAGAAGGCTTTGGTGGACAAGGTGGATTTGGTGGCTTTGGAGGCTTCGGCGGTGCCGGAGGATTTGAAGACATTGGTGATATTTTTGAAAGTATGTTCGGCGGAGGATTTGGTGGCTTTGGCGGAGGTGCAAGTCGTCGTAATCCAAATGCTCCACAACGCGGAAATGATTTACAACAAGCCATTACTATTTCATTTGAAGAGGCAGCCTTTGGAACAACGAAAGAAATTTCGGTTAATCGTGAAGAAGAGTGTACGAAATGTGGTGGAAGTGGTGCGCGTTCGAAAGATGATGTGGAAACATGTTCACGTTGTAGTGGAAGCGGTCGCGTAACTGAAGTTCAAAATACGATTTTAGGTCGCGTGCAAACACAAACTGTTTGTCCAGATTGTCATGGAGCTGGTAAGAAAATTAAACATAAGTGTGATGCTTGTCATGGTCGTGGAACAGTTAATAAAACAAAAACAATTGAAGTCAAAGTTCCAGCAGGAATTGATGATGGACAACAAATCCGCTTAAGTGGACAAGGTGAAGCGGGACGTAATGGTGGTCCAAGTGGTGATTTATATGTCGCATTCCGTGTTTTACCACATGATTTCTTCATCCGTGATGGATACGATTTACGTTGTGAAATTCCAATTTCATTCTCTCAAGCGGCATTAGGAGCAGAAGTTGAAGTTCCAACGTTAAATGGTAAAGTAGCGTTGAAGATTCCTGAAGGAACTCAATCAGGGACTGAGTTTAGAGTTCGTAATAAAGGAATTAAGTACATTAACCGCGAAATGACGGGAGACTTATACGTTAAAGTTAAATTAGTCGTACCTAAAAAACTTAACCATCGTCAACGTGAATTATTACATGAATTTGATCAATTAGAAGATAAATCAGGATCAATTTGGGATAAGTTAAAAAAAGCTTTTAAATAATAATAAGGGTTGTGAGTTTTGTTCTCACAACCTTTTTTATACTAAAGATTTATAAATTTACAGAATTAAACAAAGAGACATAATTTTATGTTTGATTGATTTTGTGTTATAATTAGAAAATGAGAAAAAATAGCTATCGAGTCGAGAATTGTTATTTGATTGTTATAACAACTTGAATGGATAGTACGATAATTTAAAATGAGGTGACCATATGAACTGGTTAGAACTAAGTTTTCATACAACTCATGAGGCATTTGATTTAGTTAGCAATATTTTTATTGAAGCTGGTTCAAAGGGAGTACTAGTAGAAGACTCAAATACATTAACAGAAGCTCATGAAGATCATTTTGGTGAGATTTATCGCTTAAATCCTGATGACTATCCAACAACAGGTGTGGTTATTAAAGGTTACTTAGCGGTCACATCAGATATTGAAAATCAATTAGAGTTTGTAAGAACGCAATTATTAAATTTAAAACTGGATCATTATGACCATAATAAATTGGAGATTAAAATGTTAGATGAAGAAGATTGGGCGAATAGTTGGAAAAAGCATTATAACCCAATCGAAATCACTAAGACATTAGTCATTAAGCCATGTTGGTTAGAGCCAACAACGGATCCATCGATCGTTGAAATTATGTTAGATCCAGGAATGGCCTTTGGTTCGGGAACACACGAAACCACACAACTTTGTCTAGAATTAATCGAAAAATATGTGAATTCTCAACAAGTTGTGGTCGATGTTGGGACAGGGTCAGGAATTTTGGCAATTGCAGCGTCAAAACTTGGGGCGAAGTCAGTTTATGCCGTCGACTTAGATGCGATGGCTGTGATTCGTGCGAAAGAAAATATTGAAATGAATCATTGTCAAAATATTTTAGTTGAAAAAAATAATTTAATTGATGGAGTAGGTGCTTTAGGGCAACAACCAACCTTAATGGTAGCTAATATTTTAGCCCCTATTATCATTAATATGTTAAGCGATGTTGAAAAAGTATTACCGGTTGGTAAAACATTTATCTGTTCAGGAATTGTCGATCATGAAAAAGACGCAGTGATACAAGCATTAAATGCTCATCATTTTACAGTAACTGAAGTAAAAGAGAAGAATGGATGGGTTGCTATTGTTGCAATCTATAATGGTTGCAAGTAGTAATTGTAAATAGAGAATAATCAGTCATTGGAGGCAATGGAATGCAACGCTATTTTTTAAACAATACTCAATTTCAAGGGGATGGTGCCATTATTACGGGTGATGATGCGCATCATATGTCACGTGTCATGCGTATGGAGCCAGGTGATCAAATTATTGTATGTAATGAAGATAAAGCGTGTCACTTTGCAACCATTAAGCAAATGAATGGACAAGAGATTGAAGTTACATTAGACTCTGTAATTGAAGCACAAACAGAGCTTCCAATTGAAGTGACAATTGCACATGGGTTACCAAAAGGTGATAAATTTGAATGGGTCATTCAAAAGGCAACGGAATGTGGGGCTAGTGAGTTTATTCCACTTAATATGGAACGTTCAGTTGTAAAGTTAGATGCGAAAAAAGCGAGTAAGAAAGTAGAACGTTGGAATAAGATTGCCAAAGAAGCAGCAGAGCAATCGCATCGACAAATGGTTCCGACAGTTACTGATGTTTATACATTTAAGCAATTATTAGATCGAGCTTCACAATATGATGTTTGTTTATTTGCCTATGAAGAAACAGCAAAACAAGGGCAGTTAGCGCAGTTAAAGCAATCACTAAGGGAGATTCAAACGAATGGTAAGATGCTAGTAGTGGTTGGGCCTGAAGGTGGAATTAGTGAAAAAGAAGAGACATTATTACTACAATCAGGATTTAAACCTTGTGCGTTAGGGCCACGTATTTTAAGGACGGAAACGGCACCGATTTATATTTTAAGTGCCATTTCGTACGCATTAGAATTATAAAAGACAACAAGAGTATGGAAAGGATTGATTTTGATGCCAACTGTAGCATTTCATACCCTGGGATGTAAGGTAAATCATTACGAAACAGAAGCGGTATGGGAATTATTTAAAAACGAAGGTTATGAGAAAGTAGACTTTAAAGAAGTAGCAGATGTATATATCATTAATACATGTACAGTGACAAATACGGGAGATAAAAAGAGTCGTCAAGTGATTCGACGTGCGATTCGTCGTAATCCAGAAGCCGTGATGTGTGTGATGGGATGTTATGCGCAAACGAAACCAAAAGAGATTATGGATATTGATGGGGTGGATATTGTCATCGGGACACATGGTCGTGATCAAATTCCAGCCTTAGTACAAAAATATCGTGAAGAGCGTCAACCTATTTCACAAATTCAAAATGTCTTTAAAGTGGATGGATTTGAGACTTTAAATGTCACACAATTCTCAGACCGTACACGTGCAACATTAAAAATCCAAGATGGATGTAATAATTTCTGTACATACTGTATCATTCCATGGGCACGTGGAACTGTTCGTTCACAAAAACCAGAAGTCGTGATAGAACAAGTTAAACAATTAGTTGAACATGGACATTGTGAAGTGGTTTTAACAGGGATTCACACAGCCGCCTATGGAGAAGATTTAGAAGATTATAGCTTCGGTAAGTTATTACAAGACTTAATTGAGATTGAAGGATTAAAACGTATCCGTATTTCATCGATTGAGGCATCAGAAGTAACAGATGATGTCATTGCAGCGATGAAGAAATCGGATAAAATTGTGAATCATTTACATATGCCAATTCAAGCGGGTTCAGATACGATTTTAAAAGGGATGAAACGTCCATATACGTTAGCTGAGTTTGAACAAAAAGTGACTGAATTACGTGAGTTATTTGATAACTTAGCCATTACAACCGACGTGATTGTTGGATTCCCTGGTGAAACAGAAGAATTATTTAATGAAACATTAGAAACAATTAAACGTATTGGATTCTCTGAGTTACACGTCTTCCCTTATTCAGTGCGTAATGGAACACCAGCTGCACGTATGGAAAACCAAGTGCCTGAACTTATTAAGTCAATGCGTGTGAATCAATTATTAGCATTAAGTGAGCAATTAGCTAAAGAGTATGCAAGTTCATGTGAAGGGAAAGTGTTACAAGTCATTCCGGAAGAAGTCTCTCATACAAATGAAGGGTACTTAGTTGGGCATGCTAGTAACTATGTGAAAGTTGAGTTTAAAGGGACACCTGATCTTATTGGAGAGGTTGTACCAGTTAAAGTTGTGAAAGCAGATTATCCAATCTGTCAAGGGGAAATGGTTAAGTAACAGTGAATGAGAGGCGATGGCATGGATATTAAGTTATTATTTGATGTAGATTTTGATTTGACAGTGACGGGAATCGCAACTGATAACCGTCTTGTTCAACCAGGTGATTTATTTGTCTGTATTAAGGGGTATACAGTTGATGGTCATCGCTTTGCAAAACAGGCAGAAGTTGCGGGAGCAGTGGCCATTGTTTGTGAGCAATCGATTGAAAATATTGGGATTCCACAAATCATTGTGGCAGATACAAAAGCTGAGTTACCTCGTTTAGCCCATTTAATCTTTAATAAACCGACTGAAAAGTTAAATTTATTTGGGTTAACAGGAACAAATGGTAAAACAACGACGGCGTATATTTTAGAACATTTACTAGGTGGATTTGAGGGACATGTTGGTTACATTGGAACGAATGGAATTCGTTATGGTGAGGTATTTATAGAACCAAGAAATACCACTCCTGAACCATTAAGCTTACAACAAACGTTTAACAACATGGTTGAAGCCGGTGTTCAAAATGTAGCGATTGAAGTTTCATCACATGCATTAGAACTTCACCGCGTGGATTATTGTCGCTTTAAAGTTGCATTATTTACGAATTTAACACCCGAACACTTAGACTTCCACCCAACAATGGAAGACTATTTTGAAGCAAAATATAAATTATTTACGATGTTAACGCCAGATGGTTATGGAATTGTGAATCTTGATGACGAATATGGAATTCAACTAGTGAATCGACTTAAAGCGGCTCAGCAACGCTTCTATACGTATGCCATTGAAAAGGATGCTGACTTTAGAGCTTTAGATGTGAGGATGACAACATCAGGGACGACCTTTACTTTGAAATCACCAGTAGGTCAGTACGAAGTCAAAACACCATTACTTGGAACATTTAATGTGCATAATGCATTAGGTGCTATGGCTTCGGCTTATGCAGCGGGAATGCCAATGGAACAAATCGTCTCATTGATTGCAAAATTATCGCCTGTTGATGGTCGTATGGAGATTATTAATGAGGGACAGGATTTTACAGTTATTGTGGATTATGCTCATACACCCGATGGAGTAGAGAAGGTCTTAGAATTTGTGAATGATATTAAACAAAGCTCTGTTAAAGTCGTGATTGGTTGTCCAGGTGACCGTGATCGTACAAAACGTCCCGTGATTGCAAAATTATCTGTTGATTATGCGGATGATGTCATTTTTACAACGGATGACCCTCATTCAGAAGACCCAGTCGATATCTTAAATGAAATGACACAAGGAATGGAAGAAAGCCATTATGAAGTCATTGTTGACCGTATTAAAGCAATTGAAGCAGCGATTAATAAAGCTCAGAAAAATGATATCGTCTTAATTGCAGGTCGTGGTCATGAAAAGGTTCAATATTGGAAAAGTGGAAATATTGAATTAGATGATCGTGAAGTAGCAAAAGAAATTTTACGTAAAAAACTTCAAATTGGATAAAAAAAGTGTTCCTCGATTGAGGAACACTTTTTTTAATGCTTTTTCTGACGTAATTTTTTCTTGAATTTTTTAAATTGTGGCAGTAGTTTGGTCCAAGCGAAATAACCGATTGGATCGATGACGTAATCAAATTCCCCAATGAACTCAGTAAAGTCTCCGCCAAATCCCTTTTTAAAACGATATAGACCGTATAGTGGATCAGACTCGTCTGTTTTTCCGCTGATTCCAAAGAAGTCATAGATTTCATAGCCAGCTTTTTTAGCTTCCGTGAAAGCTTGCCACTGAATATAATAGTTAGGCATAAATTCACGATACACATTATCACTTGCTCCGTATAAGTACCATGACTTGTTACCAAAGTAAGTGGCAATAATTCCTGACATGGTAATGCCAGCAGGATGTTCTTCATATAATTTTTGAAGCTCTTCTTTTTGTTGCGTTAAGTTTTTTAATTTATTTGCTTCAGGTTCTAATTTGTTTTGAAGTTTTTGGCGCTTTTTCTCATTTAACTCTTTATTTTGAAGTTGAGTCTGTAAATTAGAAATTGATTGTTCCGTTTGCGCTAATTCTTCTTCGATATTTGCCAAGGCCTGTTTTGTATTTAATTTAGCTAAGTAAAGTTTACACATTCCATTTGGTGCTAAAGTGTCATACATATCTTCAAAATAAGAGAGAGGACGTGTTAAGAACCCATCGCGTTCACCTGTGACACGCATAATGGCTTCAAACGTTTTTAAATCTTCACGATTTCCTTCAACAATTTCAATTCCTTTTTTCTGAGCGACCTTAATGTTATAGCGTGTTTTAGAATGGCATCCTTGTAATAAGTCTTTTTCTGAAGGGGTTAAATCTAAACGGAATGTATAACGAGGTTGAATGCTAGAATCAAAGTCTTGAGTGAATCCAAGGTGACGATAGCCTAAGTTCGTTAAAGTTTGAAGAAGTTCATTATTTGGGACAGAACCTTCAACTTTTTCCCCATCAACTGTACGATCAACATATTTAATATCTGGATCAATTTTAATAAAGATCGCTTTTTTAGATTTGGCATATTGACGCATCGCTTCTGTGAAAGTTTGGAGTAGTTGAGTATCATTAAAGTCAATAATATATCCGCGTGGGACATATAAGAAAGGACGTTTGATAATCGGAAGGAAGCGAATCAGGACAAGCGCTCCGGCAACTAAGTTTCCATCTGTATCTTCTAATCCGACGGTATCGAATGACCAGTCAGGTGATTTTGATTTGAAGACTCCCCATTCGTAGCTTTGTAAAAAGTGATTTTTTTGATGGCTGGCAGCAAACGTATTAAAACGTTCTGCTGATAAATTGGTCACAAATTTCATAAAACTCCACCTTTAAGTTCTTGTTTATCAATAATATTATTATCGTTTATTATTATAACATAAAATCATTTTAATGAATTTATTTTGTTTTGTTTACAGAACCCGATATATGTTGTATAATATTACTGTTAATCGTAGCGAAGCGGAAGGAGGGTTAGTGGTGGCTAAAACTGTAGTTCGAAAAAACGAATCATTAGATGATGCATTACGTCGTTTTAAGAGAGAAGTATCTAAAGTAGGTACCCTTACTGAAGCTCGTAAACGTGAATATTACGTTAAACCGAGTATCAAACGTAAACAAAAATCTGAAGCAGCTCGTAAAACAGCTAGCAAACGTAACAAATACTAATTTTTAAATAGGTGATTTCAGTGGCATTACTCGATCAATTAAATGCTGATATGAAAGAGGCAATGAAAGCGAAACAAAAGGATCGCTTATCTGTCATTCGTATGTTAAAAGCATCTTTACAAAATGAATCAATTCATTTAGGTGTAGCAGAGTTAAATGAAGAACAGGAATTAACTGTTCTGTCACGTGAAGTTAAACAACGTCGAGATTCTTTGAAAGAATTTAGAGATGCTGATCGTGAAGATTTAGCAGAAAAAATCGAGCAAGAGTTAGTGTACTTAAATGCTTATTTACCAGCACAACTTACTGAGGAAGAGATTAAACAACTTATATCTGAAACAGCTAAAATGATTAACGCAATCAATCCATCTGACATGGGTAAGTTGATGGGTGCAATCGTTCCTAAAACAAAGGGACGTGCAGACGGTGCCCTAGTAAGTACATTAGTGAAAGCTTACTTAAACCAAAACTAAAACACACATTTATGTGTGTTTTTTTTAATGGGTGAGATATTAATAGTGTGCATAAAAAAAGATTATTAAATTCTAGAATTTAATAATCTTTTTGTTTTATTTTTTAACTGTTTTCTTTAACGGTCCAGTCCAGTTTGTTAATCCACCTTCAAGTTGATAGATGTTTTCATATCCTTTTCCGTAAAGAACTAATGCCGCACGTTTACATACCTTACCTTTTTCACAATATAAGTAAATTGGTAAGTCACGACGTAATTTACCTGGGTTACGTGTTAACATTACAAATGGAATGTTACGAGCCCCGTTGATATGTCCTTGATCAAATTCCTCTTTTTTGCGGAGGTCTACTAATTGTCCTTTACGCATATTCTCAACGAATTCTTTTTCTGATAAATTCACGACAGCCTTTTTTGATTCACGGCGCATCATAATAAATAGTCCTAAAATGATCCCTAAAATAATCGCAATGATTAATAATCTCCAATCCATCATTAGAACCTCCTTTTTCTTAATTATAATAATATTTTACAGAATTTTGAGATAAAAATAAAGCACTTTTATAGGGATATCGTGGGAGTTTTTAAAACAAGGAGGGATAAAATACTAAGAGATTAGGAAAAGGCTAAAAAAAGAGGTTTTATTAGGCAAAAAAGGGCGGGTTTGCATGGACAATTTAATCATTAATCGTTATAATTAAATACGGAAATGATTATCATACTACTAGGAGTAGTTTGTATAGTGTGCAAGGAGGATTTTTATGATTTCTACAAATGATTTTAAAACAGGAATGACAATCGATTACGAAGGAAACTTATTCCAAGTTATCGAATTCCAACACGTTAAACCAGGTAAAGGGCAAGCGTTCGTACGTTCTAAATTACGTAACTTACGTACTGGAGCTGTTATTGATAATACATTCAATGCAGGTGAAAAAGTTAAACGTGCTCACATTGAAAAATCAACAATGCAATTCTTATACTCAATGGGTGAAGAATATGTATTCATGAACAATGAAACATATGAGCAATTAGAAATCCCAGTTGCACAATTAGATTATGAGAAAAACTTCTTAGTTGAAGGTATGGAAGTTAAAATCAATACGTTCAACAGCGAAATTTTAGGGGTTGAAGTACCTGAAAAAGTAACTTTAGAAGTTGTTGAATGTGAACCAGGTGTGAAAGGAAACACAGCTTCAAATGCAACTAAGAGTGCAACAGTTTCAACTGGATACTCTTTACAAGTTCCATTATTCGTTGAAGTTGGAGATAAATTAATCATCAACACTAACGATGGACGTTATGTTTCTCGTGGGTAATCATTTATAATTGAATGATTCTGAAAGACTTAAAAGGCTGCTGCTTTTTAAGTCTTTTTTTATTTTCTAAAACAAGTCAAGAAATAGGTGGTTTAAAGATACGAGAAGAAGGTGTTTTTCCGACAGTGAAAACAATAGGTGATTTGTTTTAAGGCGTTTTAAGCAGGAATATGACGTGTATTTAGTAGATGATAGAGGGGGAGAGGTAAGAATGGTCTGAAAGTATCATTTTTTTCTTTAAGAGGACATAAGGTTAAGTAGCAAATTTTAATGAAAGGATGAGGTGGAAGAAACATGCCGATAGTTGATATAACGGGATTACTAAGGTTTGCGGGAGTTGCGTTTATCCTTGGATTTATTGCATTGTTTTTTAAAAAGTTTGATGTTGGAAAGGAAATAAGTGAGTTAGTCATGCTAGCAGGGTATGTTTATATGTTAGTCTTTATTGTCCAACTGATTGAAGTTTTAATGACGAGTTTACGAACGATTTTTATGCTATAAAGGAGGGGGCCATCATTGATATTGTCAAAATACTTACACTCGTAATTGCATGTGCCATTATTTATTTATTATTAAATGAAGTCAATTCAAAATACGCCAAATGCTTTAGTTTAGTTTTGCTGACGTATTTTTTTATGATGGCCTTACAACTCTTATCAAGTATGATTGGAGAAATTACTAACGTCTTTTTGAATTTTAATGTAGAGCAGCAGTATGTGACCATTATTATTCGATTAATTGGGATTGTGTATTATGCAGAATTCGTTAGCTTTTTGTTAACGGAAGCAAGTTTAGGAAATGTCGGAAAGATGTTTGAGTACATCGTTAAGTTATATTTAATTGGATATAGTTTACCTATGATTATTACACTGTTTGAACTTATCTTATCAGTCGTCTAACTAATTTATGTACTAGGAGGGGGAGCAATGGATGGAGCAAGTGTGGATCTATCATCTTTTGAAAATATTTGGGCTGAGATTTACAGCCAATATGATTGGCTCATCAATGCCGACTACTTAGATAAATCTAATCTGTTAAATGTTGAGAAGTTTGATATTGTTGGATTTTTTCAATCACTCGGTGATTATGCGATGCATGAATTATCCACGGGTTTTTCTCAATTTAAAAGTATTTTAATTTTTTTGTTGATTATCGCATTGTTTCAAAATATTCAATCCTCGTTTTCAACGAAATATGAGAAAATCACAAATACCGTCTTAAAACTAGTTTTGATGGTTCAGCTCTTTCAGTTATTTATTTTTTATCATGATTATGTATTAGATATTTTAACGAGGTATATGAATATCGTCGTCGCGATTTTTCCAATTTTATTATCGTTGATTACGATTACAGGTGCTCTTTGGAATCAGGCGTTATTTAAACCTGCGGTTGTCTTTTTAATTAATGCTTCTTATTTCTTTATTAACGCGATTAGTATGCCTTTAACAGTCGTTGGGACGATTTTTGGCTTTATTAATCAGATTAATATTGAAGACTTGTACGGTCGTTTAATTGAATTTATTAATAAAATTGCGATTTGGACATTAGGTGGCTATTTTGCCTTTTTTTTAACATTAATGTCTATTCAAAACATGACACTTAGCTTTGCGGATGGATTGTTTTTTCGAACGACACAAAACTTAATGAATCATATCCCTGTGATCGGAACGCGTTTTACAGATACGGTTGTCTCAGTTGTTTCAACGTTATCTATTTTAAGAAATAGTGTTGGGCTACTTAGTGTGATTACTTTAGTCATCGTTGTGGCATTCCCAGTCATAAAGGTTGGGGTTAGCCTAATTTTATTTCGTTTATTAGGAGCGGTGATTCAACCGATTATTAGTAAAGATTATATTAAAATTTTAGATGTCTTTAATACAGGGATGATGAATTTGCTCGTCATTATGATTATTATTGGCGTCATGTTTATCTTTACATTCTTCATTATTCTATATAGTTCAAATATGATGCTACTAACGAACTAATTCTAGGTGACAAGTTTTGAGGAGATGGGAAAAGATATGCTATATGAATACGCAAAGCAAATAATCGCTATGTTTTTTTTGATAGCTATTGTCAATTTATTGGTTATTCCGGCTTCCTATAAGAAAATAATTACATTTTATCTTCACTTTTTTATCATAGTTATCATTTTAAAGCCGGTGATTAGTATAATGAATAATGAAGTTAGTTCATTCATTGATTCGATTTCATTTATCAATGAAGAGGAATTTGATCAATCCATTCAGTATTACCAAGGGCTAGTTGAAATTGATTTATCGAAAGTAACGATGGCTGAGATTGAAACATTAGTTCGTCAAGCTGAAGGTGGATGCCAAGTTCAAATCGTGGGATTTGATTTCAGTGAAGTGCTAACGCTAGAAATGGTTGAGACTGAGGAGGAGGCAAAAACGTGCGTACTCAATAAATTAGGTCTTAATCGGGAGGATGTCGTTTTTAAGAGGGGAGGTCGATGAAAAGAGGCAACTAAATTAGAATCTAACATGAGGTGAGATAGGGGGTAGAAGATGTGGAAAAGAAACCGACAGAAAAGTCAGGGTCAATAAGCTTAACAATTCGTAAGGTAATGACTGATCTAGGGCCATTTAGAATCATCATGCTGATTGGAGCCATCGTAGTGGTGTCATTCTTGTTAAAAGATGATTTTAGCTCTCTGTCTGGGAATCATTTATCTTCGGCACCATCTGTCGAGGCAAGACACAAAGAACAGATCACAGCTTTATTTGATTCAATAGAAGGAGTAACAGTCGATAGTATAAATATCTCATATAAATCGGTTGCTGATTCTTCAACGACACTCTTTGTTTCAAGTCAAACAGATACTGTTTCAAATGGCGTTGTGATCGTCTATCGAGGGACGATTAAAGCACCTTATGATGTGACGCATGCCATCAGTTTGTTGCTTGATGTTCCAATTCATCAAATTTCATTATTAAATGCATCTGAACTAGGGGGAAATTAAAATGAACAAAAATTCATATGTAACAGCCGCATTATTTGTAGTTTTCGTATTATTAACTGTATTTTATATTAGTATTGGAGATAGCAACGATTCAACAACAAATAAAGTGGGATCAACCTCAACTTTACCACAAGCAAATTTAGAGATTAATCCAACAGACGCTCAAAGTGGAAGTGAGTTAGTTTCAAACCAAGAGTCTGGAGATGATGAGACAGAGACAGCGGGAACATCATCTGAGGTTAGTGCCATTCAAGTGCAAAGAACTGAGGCAGCTAAAGCTAAAAGCCAATTACAAGCTGACTTAACAGCCATTATTGCAAGCAAAGATGCTGATGCTGAAGAAAAAAGTGAAGCAAAAGATAATTTAGAAAAAATTAATAAAGATGCACAACATGAGAGTATTCTTGAATCAATGATTAAAGCAAAAGGATATTCAGATGTTTTAGTTCGAGTGAACGAGGAGACTGTTCAAGTTCATTTACAATTATCTGAATCTCAATCAGAACCGACATTAGAACAAACAAATGAAATTATTATGATGGTAAAAACAGAATTTACAACTGATCCAGATGTTTTAGTTCAATTAACGCCAATTAATTAAGAATAAAAAATGAGCCAGGTCGATAGGGGACTTGGCTCATTTTTTTAAATAGCTGTGTTAGACAATTTTTAGGTAACCAATGGCTGGATTCCGACGATTATTAGATCTCGTTTTTAAAGAATTTATCTAGTTTAAGTGGCTAAATAACGAATCCCATACGTTTGGTCTAATGAGGTTTTAAAATAAACGCAATAAAAAAGGACCTTACTTGTCAGACAAATAAGATCCTTTTTTATCATGTTTAAGGGATGAAAAACACCGACGAATTGTCGGTATTTGATTATCCTAAACCGTTGATTTTTTTGCTTAAACGTGATTTTTGACGAGCTGCGAAGTTTTTGTGGCAAATTCCTTTTGCAACAGCTTTGTCTAATTTTTTGTTAGCTGTATTGTAAGCTTCTTTTGCAGCTTCAACGTTTTTGTTTTCGATAGCAACTTCAACGTTTTTGATAGCTGTACGCATAGATGCTTTGTAAGAAGCATTGAATTGACGACGTTTTTCGTTTGTTTTCACACGTTTAACTTGTGATTTAATATTTGGCATTCCGTTCACCTCCATTGAAAATACAACAAAATCATTCTATCAGACCAAGGTCTAAAATGCAAGAAGAAATTACAATATTTAATCAAATGGTAAAAATTCCATTAAACTCATGCAGAAGAATGATTTGTTTTTATATGTAAAATTAGTATTATTTAGAATATTTTTCTAGAAGTTCCGTTTTTAATGTCCATAATTCTTCTGATAAGTCGACATAGTAGCGATGAGGTTTTTCAAAGCGTAAGACTTCTTCCCATAACATCTCAATTTGTTCTTTAGAATAAGTCACGATTTCTTCTAAACTAGGAGAGGTATAAACAAATTCTCCATTTAAGAAGATTGGGGCTAATAATGGACGAGCAATGAAGTTTGTGATTTCTTTACGTTTCCATGTATGTTCTGGGTCAAAAATTGTATATGGTTTTGTATCATCAATTTTTTCATGGGCTAGGGTGATGACATCAGCAATGGCTTTCTGTGTATCACGATCATATAGACGATACACTTGTTTTGAACCTGGATTTGTAATTTTTTCAATATTGTTACTAATTTTGATTTTTGGAATCATTTGTCCTTCTTTTTCAACGGCTACAATTTTATAAACGCCACCGAATACAGGTTCCGTTTTTGAGGTAATCAGACGCTCTCCAACTCCAAATGAATCAATCGGTGCATTTTGAATGAGTAAATCTTTGATAATATACTCATCCAATGAGTTTGAAATCACAATCTTTGTTTCATGTAATCCCGCTTCATCTAATAATTTACGGGCTTTTTTTGATAAATAAGCCGCATCTCCACTATCGATACGAATGGCTCCTGGTTTATATCCTTTTGGAATTAAGATTTCTTTAAATACTTTAATCGCATTTGGAACCCCTGATTTTAATGTATTGTAGGTGTCGACTAATAAGGTACAGTTTTCTGGGTAAAGTTCCGCATATTTTTTGAACGCCTCATATTCTGAATCAAACGTTTGGACCCAACTGTGAGCCATCGTTCCAAGTGCAGGGACATTAAAGTCACGATCAGAGATTGTACAAGCTGTTCCTTTACATCCGCCAATATAAGCGGCACGAGCACCTAAAATAGCACCGTCTGCCCCTTGTGCTCGACGCGCCCCAAGTTCTAATACAGGACGACCATTAGCCGCGCGGACGATACGGTTTGATTTTGTAGCAATTAAAGATTGGTGATTAATACTCAATAAAATCATCGTTTCGATGAATTGTGCTTGGATGATTGGGCCACGAACCGTTAGAATAGGTTCATTTGGGAAAATAGGTGTTCCTTCAGGAATGGCATAAATATCGCAAGCGAACTTGAAATTTTTTAAGTAGGTTAAGAATCCTTCAGAGAATAATTGTTTACTGCGAAGATATTCAATGTCCTCATCTGTAAATTCTAAGTGTTTTAAATATTCAATTAACTGCTCAAGACCGGCCATAATCGCAAATCCACCTTCATCTGGAACGCGACGGAAGAACATATCAAAATAAGCGATTTGATCTTCCATTCCATTTTCAAAATAGCCGTGGGCCATTGTTAATTCGTAAAAGTCTACGAGCATCGTTAAATTTACTGATTTTAAGTTCATAGTTAAAGCCTCTTTCTAGTTTGTAATTTCACGGACAATTTCAATTCCATTCATGTGCATTTTATATAATGCCATTACATTCATAAAATCACCCGCATGAACGCCCAAGTCGTACGTCTCAACACTACTGATTGGAACGATGATACGGCTCGGACGATTTAGTGTCGTAAAGTAGGTTTTTAAGGTTAAAACAAATTGTTCAACGCAAATATCCGTACAATCGCCAACGACAATAAATTGTTCAATCGTTGGATGTTCTTTTAACCAGTTATGAAAGGCTGGTTCTAAAAATCCATTCGTTGAACCTTTAAGCACTAATTCATAGCCCCCCACTTCTTTAAGTTCATCAACGATTTCACTTTCACTTGTTCCGACTAAGCAGTGAGGAGGATAAGCAGCAAATTCAATCGATGATTCGTTGTGACTATCTGCGAAGGCTAGCATCGGAAGCTTTTTTTCCTTTGCCTGCGTCATTAACTCACGAATTGCAGGGATAATCGTTTGAATGCGTGGAGAAGACATTGGGCCTTCTTTGACGAATCCATTGACCATATCTACAATAATAATCGCTGTATTTGATGCTTCCAATGATTGAAGCATCAGGGATGGAGCTGTATTCAGAATGTCAACGATTTGAGTCAAAGAAGCTTCACTAGACTTTAGTAAAGCCTTTAAATCATACTTCATTTAAAAACCTCCCATTTTTATGTAATTTTCTATCTATCGGAAAGATATAGCACTATTATAGTATATTTGACGTTTATCACCAACTCTTTCATGATGACATTTCAAAATATATCTGAAAAAAGTTGTCATCTCTTTTCTAACTACGTTATAATAACGGTAATTGTGTTATGGAAGGATGGATTTTGATGTCAAATAAACGCTTATACCGAGCAAGTCAAGGAGCCATGATTTCAGGAGTCTGCCAAGGAATTGCCGATTATTTTAAGATGGATGCTACGATTATTCGCTTAATTTGGGTAGTTGTAACTATTTTTTCATTTGGATTTGCTGGCGTTGTTTTATATATAGCTTGTATTTTTATTATTCCAGATCAAGCGACGGTTACTCATCAGCAAAAACAACAACCGAAAAGTTCAGTGTTTGATTCAAGTGAGTATACGGTTAAAGATGCTGATAAAAATGATCGTGTGTAAGGCTATATTCAATTAAAAATGAGTTAAACTAAAACTGGACGCTACTGATTGGAGAACTAGCCTCCGGTTTTTAGTATTATATAATTGCTAAAACTTGTGTATAAATGTAGAGAATTGTTATCATTTTACGAAAGATATGGTAGAATAAAAACAAAAAAGGAGGCTTATTTATGTCAGAGATTTTAGGAAACTTAAAACCACAAGCGGTTTTTCATTATTTTGAACAAATGACAAAAATTCCACGCGAATCAGGAAATGAGGCTGCGATTAGTGAATATTTAGTAAACTTTGCAAAAGAACATAATTTAGATTATGTTCAAGAACCATGTAAAAATGTGATCATCACAAAACCAGCGACGCCAGGGTATGAAGATGCTCCACGTGTCATTTTACAAGGACATATGGACATGGTTTGTGTGAAAGATGACGAATTAGATTTTAACTTTGAAACAGATGCATTACCTATTTATGTAGATGGTGATTGGTTACGTACAAAGGGAACAACATTAGGAGCCGATAACGGAATCGCAGTAGCCATGTCTTTAGCTATTTTAGCGGATGAGACGTTAGAGCATCCTGCCTTAACGGTATTAGTCACAACTGAAGAAGAAACAGGGATGGATGGTGTAATGGCCTTAGATCCTGCTAATGTTCCAGGTGACATTTTAATTAACATTGACTCAGAAGAAGAGGGTGTGGCTTTAGCTTCATGTGCCGGTGGAGTGCGTAACTCATTAAAATTACCAATCGAGTGGACAGAAGTGGATGCAGCGGGATTAACTTCTTATGAAATTGTGATCAGTGGATTAAAAGGTGGGCACTCTGGAATTGAAATTAATAAATGCCGTGCCAATGCGAATAAATTAATGGGACGTTTATTACACTACATTCAAGATTTAAATGTGTCAGTTTCATCTATTTCTGGTGGAGAAAAAATGAACGCTATTTCTAAGCGTGCCATTTTAAATATTACCCTTGCACAAGAACAGGCAGAAGCATTAGAATCAAAAGTTAAGGACTTTGAAATCATGGTTCGTGCTGAGTTTGAAACAGCCGATCCAGGAATCTCAGTGGTTACAACGAAAAAAGACACGGTAACAAAAGTCTTTACAAAAGAAACAGCTCAAAATTTAATGTATATCTTACAGTTAATCCCTTATGGACCACAAACGATGAGTGCTAACATTCCAGGATTAGTTGAAAGTTCAAGTAATATTGGAGTTGTTGAGATGGATGAAAATGAAATTGAATTCAATAGTGCCATCCGAAGCTCAGTAAGTTCTTTAAAACGTGAAATTAACCATCGTATTCAAGCCATTGCTAATTTAACAGGGGCAACGATGGAGTTAATTGCGGACTATCCAGAATGGGAATTTGAAACGGAATCAAAAGTTCGTGAGATTATGAAAGACGTTTATCAAGAAATGTTTGGAAAAGAATTAGAAGTTTCGGCAATTCATGCAGGACTTGAATGTGGATTCTTATCTCAAAAACTTGGAAAAATTGATATGATTTCAATCGGACCAGATATCACAGGTGCACATACACCAAAAGAATCATTATCGATTCCATCAACTGAACGCGTCTATAATTTCTTATGTGACGTTTTAAAAGCAATCAAATAATTAAATCCTATTAAAAAAGGACGTTCTCAACATGAGAATGTCCTTTTTTGCGTTAGATGTGCATAAATGAATAAGAGAGACAATTAAAGGGAGAGAAATCAATGAATTCAAAAATAGCAGATGGATTATTGTTAGTCGTTGCTATCATTTGGGGAGGGGGCTTTCCCGCTGTTGGATTAGCGATAGAGAGTGGGATGGGGCCAGCACAGTTAACTGCTTTGAGATTTGTCGTTGCAGCCGTAGGAATGGTAATGATTTTCTTTAAAGTGTTAAAATCTATTAAAAAAATTGACGTGATAGGGGGAGTCTTAGCCGGAATCTTTTTATTCATTGGCTTTTCGTTTCAAACGATTGGTATGCAGTATACGACAGCTTCAAAAAATGCCTTTATTACATCTATATAGAAACAGATAAATAATCTACATTTTCTCACATAACCTTCTAATGACTTCAAGTGGCCTCTGATTAATATACTCAATAAAGCCTTGAACAGCTTTTTTGATTTCAGCGACACTTTTGTAAAACACGTTATGAATCACAGATTTTTTTAGCCACTTCCATAATCCTTCGATTAAATTTAATTCAGGACTGTAGGGTGGTAAAAAGACAAGTTTTAATCTATTTTTGTTCTCGTCTAAAAAAGGTTGGATGAGTTTAGCGTGATGAATTCTTGCATTGTCTAAAATGATGACAAGCTTTCCCGTTGGATATTGTTTGAGTACATTTTTAAGGAATTCTAAAAAGATATCTGCTGTATAACGTTCTTCCTCCTGGACATAAACATGCCCTGTTTCATAGTTTAACACACCGATTAACTTAACACTCTGATGTTTCCCATAGGTTGGAATGATGCGTTGTTTTCCTTTTAAAAACCAGTTATTCACTAACGATTGGTAGTCTCTAATTGAACTTTCATCTTGAAAAAGAAGATGGTCAATCTCCCCACGAATTAAAATTTTTTAGTTCCTCAAAGGTCTGAATAAACTCTTTTTGCTTTTCTTGACTTGCTTTAGCCAGTGAATACGTTGGACGTGTATAACTAAAACCTAGGCGTAACAGCATATCACGCATTCCACCTTTAGAGAATGAGATTCCAAAGGTTTGTTTCACCCAGATGCATAATAGCTTACAATCCCAAGTCATGTACGGTTCAATCCCAACATCAGCGGGCGTTTTATGGATGATTGTATCGATTAACTCAGCTTCTTGCTCAGGTGAAAGTTTTCTAGGACATCCTGGTTTGGGAAGAGGAAGAAGTCCATCCAATCCATTTTCTTTATATTTTTTTATTTGGATTCCAACGGTATGAGGAGTGAGTGATACAATACGTGCGATTTCTACGTTTTTGTATCCTTGTAAATGTAAATAGACCACCTGATATCGCCTGTAAAGTGATTTTGATTGTGCTTCTTTCATTGCTTGTTCAATTTGTCTTAATTCATTAGTCATAGGTCGCATCAAATCCAATTCAAAAAAGTTTGTTTTGTCACTATTATTTTAACACTTTTTTCGACTATTTTCGATGGAATTGATAAGTTTATTAGACGAAGATTTTATTTCTGTTTTTATATATTTCAAAGGAGTTTATTATTTATGACAAGAAAAGCTACGATGAACCAATTATT
>OOCW01000679.1_pt1 | contig 30690 bp, 28 predicted proteins | sample 1671201 | NCBI WGS metagenome assembly OOCW01 (sample SAMN06348132, study PRJEB24527) | human gut metagenome | biome: human gut; feature: ankylosing spondylitis patient; material: feces | host: Homo sapiens | place: China | collected 2015-10
ATAAAATGGTGATTCATAGCCTTCTAATTTCTTTACCTTTTCTTCAACAGATAACTCCTTTGCTGTTAAACTGTTAAAGTTCTCCACATTTTCTAAAATCATTAGTGAGTTCCTAATGACTAACTGTATTTGAGTAGTTGCCGCATTTGTCACTACTTGTATTTTATCTTGTTCTTTTTCATTTAAAATACTTTGATAGATATAACTTACAAAAAAATAACTGAATACACAAATTCCTATTAAGATTGCACCAAAATCTATAACTAATTTAGCCTTTATGCTTCTCTTTCTTATTCCCTTAATCTTTAGCATAGATATATACTCCGTATCTTTTTTATGTCTCCCTATATCTATTCTATAATATCACATACAGCATATTTTGTATTTACGTATTAAGATTTTGGCTATAAATATTTTTTATTAATTATTGTGCTTCTATATCAATTAAGCTCCTCTTAATATTTTCATCAAGTTCTATGTCTTTTATATGTTGATTATTTATAATCAATTCCTGTAGTGTACAAGGCATAAAATCATTCACCTCAACACATGCGTTTAACGCATATGCTTCTGTTCTTAGCCACTGGGCCTCTTTCCCCTTCCTTTCATCATGTAAATGCCCATAAATATGAAAAGCACCTTTATTCTTACGATACCATCTTAGTATTGGATAATGAAATAACTGAATCCATCTGTCTTGATCTCTAATTAACTTAGCTTCATCAATACTCTCAAATCGCTTTATAAATGCCATATCTTCCATATACTTATAATCATGATTCCCCAGTATTAAATGCAAATGCCCATTTAGGTGATCTACTGTCTCTGCTAGTCGCTGTTCTATCTCTGTTTCTTTACATACAACGATATCACCTAGGATAAATACATGGTCTTCTGCTTTTACCTTTTGATTGTGGCGATAAATCATCTCTGCATTCATATGGGCAATACTTGAAAAATACGAAGATCTACTCCTTCTTAAAGATAACTCATGAAAAAAGTGATAGTCTGACACATAATAAATCTTCTCCCTCATATTCTTATCTCCGCCTCCTCTATATACTATTCTATAACGATTCTACTATGTTTAATAACTTTTTCAACGTCCTACTATTTTCTTCATAATATAAGTATATTTTTTGCTTTTCATACTTATTCCCTAGGCTAACGCCTCCTTTAATTATTACCATTAAATGATAAAAAATTTTTTATATGTTATGATTAATTTAATATATAAATTTTATAGGGGTGATCAGTATGCGTAGTGAAAAGGAAATGTATGAATTAATCTTAAATACAGCTCAAAAAGATGCACGTATTCAAGCAGTATATATGAATGGTTCTAGAACAAATAAAAATGCATTAAAAGATATTTTTCAAGACTATGATATTGTTTATGTAGTAGATGAAACTCTTAGCTTTATTGAAGATAAAATTTGGATTAAAAACTTCGGTGAGATTCTCTATATGCAGTATCCTGATGAATTTCCTAATTGTAAAAGTGATAAAGCAAATTGCTACGGCTGGCTTATGCAATTTACAGATGGGAACAGACTGGATTTACATGTGGTAACACCTGAATATGCAAAAAAAGATGTTTTAGCTGATAAACTCTGCCAAATACTATTAGATAAAAATAATATCTTACCACCTATCCCAACTGCTACAGATGAAGACCGTCATATTAAGAAACCTACTGAAGCTGAATACTTAGCGGTTTGCAATGAATTTTGGTGGTGTACCAATAATCTAGCGAAAGGCCTTTGGCGAAAAGAAATACCTTATGTACAGGATATGACGAACTTCTGTGTCCGTAAGCAATTAGAAAAGATGTTGGGTTTTAAAATAGGACTCCTCACCAATTTCTCTGTAAGCATTGGCAAATCCGGAAAATATATGTATAGATGGCTTACTGAAACAGAATGGCAAACTTACCTTGCAACCTACTTTGGCAGCAATCCAGAAGAAGCCTTTAAAGCCATTATGACTATGTGTGACCTCTTTGAAGAGACAGCCCTATTTGTAGGTTCAAAATTAGGTTACACCTACAACCTTAAAGAAGCCAAAGCTGCTAGAGACTTCTTAGAACACGTTTATAACCTACCTAGTGATGCCACTGAAATATATTAATTAACTTATATTCTACCTCAAAAGGAGCTTACTCATGTCGACTACAGCTTTAAAATTATTTGCACTCCCATTCATGCTTTTATATAATCATCAAAAAGGCAAAGGATTAAAGTACTTCTTCTATTTCTTCTATCCACTACATATCATTATTCTCTCTTATTTAGGCAACTTACTTACATAAAATAAAAAAGAGTCACTAAATAAATGAACCTATTTAGTGACTCTTTTTCTATATACCAAGCATGATGAAAAAGTTAACTTTTCTTTGTTTCCACCAGAGTTATCTAAATAGCAGTTGGAGTAGTCACTTCTACTATCCTACCTATGAAGTAATTTGCTGATAGCCTTAGTGAAGAGAATCAATGTGTTTTTAGGTCGAGTGTCTGAGCGAAGCGAGTTTTCGACCGTTACATTGATTATCAAACTTAGGCTATCACAAATTACGGAATGTGTAGGTAGGAGGAGTGACTACTCCCACCAACTATTTTGTATAACTCCTCTTTATATTTCTTACGTTCCATTTCACAAACATCACTACACCAATATTAGCAAGTGCTGTTACAAGTAAAATAATCCCTATTGGCATACCTGTCTCAATGATTTGACCAAATAATAATTGGCCTGGTGCAACGCTTACTGTTGCCACAGCTGTTGAGAAAGCTGAAACGCGGCCTAGCATTTCTGCTGGGATTTCTTTTTGAATAAATGTAAGTGTGAGGACATTTGAAAGTGAAAGTGATAGCATAATTGCAAGCCCACTTAATGCAAAAAGTCCTGCTAACACATATGGATTTAAATGCATAAATCCTATAGCTGACATCATAAATACGCCTACAATCATCGGGAAGTATGTATAATGTGCTTTTTCTATTTTAAATAACTTTGGTTTCACACTAATCCAGAAACCACCTAAAATCATACCTAATACACAGATTCCTTCTACAATCCCATAAACTTGTGATGGTAAGCCTAACTTCACATTAATAAAAAATGGGGCTACGATTGATAAGATTGGTACTAAGAAGATATTTCCTAAAGCATATGAAACGATGATTCCAAGGATCACTTGTTTTTCTTTCTTTAAATACTTAAAGCTTTCTTTCATATCTGCAAAGGAATCTTTTACAAACTTAATGCTAGCTGCACCTTTTTTCTCTTGTGCTTTCTTAGAAGTAAGTATGGCTTCATTTGTACTTGTTACATTTGGAATTTTTAAGAATAACTCCATAATGGCTGAAGCTAAGAAGCTTACTGCATTAATCACAACAATTAATTTAATTCCCATTAAGCCATATAAAACACCTGCCAGAATTGGCCCTGCGAAGTTAACAATTGCCCCAACTTGATTAACGATTCCGTTGGCTGATGTTAACTTGTCTTCTGACACTACTTGCGGAATAGAAGCTGTTACGGCTGGGCCATAAAGTGTAGCACTTACTGAAAGTAAGAACATAACCACTGCCACTATAGCTACATGGTCTTTGCCCTCAAATAAAATCAAGGCATAAGCCCCTATTAATAGGGCGCATAAGAAGTCTAAGTAGACCATAATTTTCTTACGGTTCATACGATCTGTCAGTCTTCCTGCAATCGGTGCAAATATAATGTATGGTAGCGTTGAAATTGCTAATATATTTGCAAAGGTTGCTGTACTTCCTGTGAATTCCAGTAAGTATAAAGACATACTAAATCTCTGAATAGCACTACCAAACAAAGAAATAATTTGTCCTAGTACGATAATAAGGAAATTTCTATTTATCATGATTTCTCCTTATTTAATTCATACTCTACACAGATTGGATAATCACCAGTTTCACTCAGCTTAAGATCTGCTTCAATACCATAGATTTCTCTTAAAGCTTCTTTTGTAATGACTTCTGATGGTTTTCCCTGACATACAATTTTACCTTTTTTAAGGCCTACAATATTGTGAGCAAACTTAAAGGCATTATTGATTTCATGAAGTACAATCACTACTGTTGTATTTTTTTCTTTATTAAGCCTTTGAAGTATTTCTAATACTTCTAGCTGATAAGCAAGGTCTAAGTAAGTTGTTGGCTCATCTAGCATGATTGTTTCTGTTTCTTGGGCAAGTGTCATGGCAATCCAAGCACGTTGTCTTTGCCCACCTGATAAGTTCTCGATTTCTCTATCTGCAAAATCTTTAAGACCTGTTTGCTCAATAGCCCAATCAATTACTTCTTTATCATGGCTATTAAGTCCCCCAATCATTTTTTGATGTGGAAATCTTCCATATGCCACAAGCTGTCTTACAGTGAGTCCATTTGGACAAACTGGTCCTTGTGGTAAGAAAGCCACTTCCTTAGCTATTTCCTTTTCTTTAATACTTTTAATGTTTTTCCCATGAATGAAAATATCCCCTTTAACAGGTTTATTAATTCTTGAGATTGTCTTTAATAAAGTGGATTTTCCGCAACCATTTCCACCGATAATAATACTAATCTTACCTTTTGGGAGAGATAAGCTTAAGTCTTCAATGATTACATTATTTTCATAGGCTACTTTTAAATTCTCTACACGAATTGCTTCTTCGTTTAAGCCATTGTTATTTACTGCTTTGTTCATAGCTTCTAGCTCTCCTTCATCATTAAGTAAATGAAATATGGTACCCCAAAGATGGATACTGTGATACCTGCTGGAATCTCAAGTGGTGAGAATAAGTTTCTTGAAACCGCATCGGCAATGACAATGATAATGACACTAATCATAGCAGACACTGTCACATAATATTTGTGGAAAGGCCCTACTAACTTTCTTGCCATATGTGGTGCAATTAATCCAAGGAAACTAATATTCCCTGCAAAAGCTGTTGCCGTTCCTGCTAAAATAACTGCGTATGTCAAAAACTTCTTTCTCTCTTTATCACTGTTTAAGCCTAATGCTAAGGTACTTTCATCTGATAAATTTAAAACATCGAGTTTTTTATAATTTAATAAAACTACGATAAACATAATTGTTACAATTGGTACGATTACTTTTACGTAGTTCCACCCTGAGCCCCATAAACTTCCTGAAGTCCAAGTAAGTACACGGTTATAATCTCCTACACCGCCTCTAAATGTAACGAAAGAAATGAAAGCATTAAGTCCTGCATTGAGACCAATTCCAATAAGTAAAAGTCTCTTAGGCTTAATCCCATTTCTACTTGATAACATATACATCATAAAGGCTGTAAGTGAAGCCCCTACAATAGCCATAAATGGCAATACAAATATTGAAAGTGAACCCAGTTCACTATAGTAATTAGTTGTTTGATATTTAATAAATAGTACTGCTGCTACTGCGGCCCCAGCATTAATTCCAATAATCCCTGTATCTGCTAAATCATTTTTAGTTACAGTTTGAAGTATGGCACCGGCTGTTGAAAGGGCTACCCCCACAAATAAACCAACTAAAAGTCTAGGAAGACGAATATTAAATACAGCTACATTCTGCATCTTAGTACCATTTCCAAATAAAGTATTAATTACATCACCTACTGAAATACTATAACTTCCCCAGCCTAGTGAAATGAGGCAGGCGATAACTACTAATAGGGTTAAAACAGCTACAACGATTGGCATTTTTCTTTTTTTCATTATCCCCTCTCCTTTCTAGCTACCCCGATGAAGAATGGCACCCCGATTAAGGCTGTGAAAATACCAATTGGCATTTCATATGGTGCAAATAACATTCTTGCTGCAATATCTGCATAAGTTAAAAGTACTGCACCTAATAAGAATGAACATGGAATTCCAGTGCGGTAATCCTCACCTAATATCTTCTTAACGATTTGAGGGACAATCAGCCCTACAAAGGCAATATTTTTCCCTACTGCTACTGCTGCAGCTACCATTGGAATCATTAAACCTAAAGTCATAAATCTAATCTTCTCTGGATTTTGACCAAGCCCAATGGCTACATCATCACCAAGATTTAAAATATTGATTTTAGGCGAAAGTATAATGGCTAAAATCAGTCCTACTGTTCCTACAATAAATACTAAATTAAAGTCATGCCATCCTGCATTTCTAAAACCACCTGACACCCAGAAACCAATCATTTGAGATTGGTTTGAAAGAAGTCCTACTACTGTTGTTAAAGAAACAAAGAATGTACTCATAGCTGTTCCAGCTAAGAGGATTTTTGTAATAGACTGATTGTTAGCTTTCTTAGTTAGAAAGCCAAGTACAATAAGTCCTGTACAAAGTGCACCAATTAAAGATGCAATTAAAACATTGGTTGTTGTAATCCCAATTCCTATTGCATAAAAAATAGCAATAACTAGAGTTGCCCCTTGACTGACACCTAAAATAGATGGCTCTGCAATAGGGTTTCTTGTTACGCCTTGAATCATACTACCTGTTACTCCTAATATACCGCCTGTAAATACTACAGCTAAGACCCTTGGAATACGTACATCTCTTACAAGCATCATCTCTAATGTTGGCTCATAATTTACGATACTATTCCATATGTCCTTAAACGCAATATGGACTGGTCCTAGCCTAACGGCTAAAACCAATCCTATCATTAGAAGTAATAAACTTATCACGACAAAAATGCCTGTATATTTATTACTTTGTTGTTTCATTTAACATATCACCTATTTCATCTACTAATAAATCTCTACCGATTGGGCTATATCCTTGGTTAAAGTATGGAGATGCTGGTAATGTAACAACATGTCCTTCTTTAACTGCTGGAAGGTTGTTCCAGATTGCATTGTTTTCAAGTTCTGCTAAATCTGCATCTGTTGCAATTAAGAAGATATAATCTGTATCAATAGCAGCTAATCCTTCATAAGTTACAACTGGTAAGCTAATATCACTTTGCTCTGGCATACCTGCTGGTTTAGTAAGATCCATATCTTCATATAATACTTCTCCAAATCCTGCCCCATCAAAGACGAAGAATTGACCACCACTTGCTAAGAATGAAAGGTAACTTGTATCTTCACCATACTCAGCTTTGATTTCTTCTCCTGCTTTTTCTGCTTTTACTTCATAGTTTGTAAGCCACTCTTTCGCTACTTCTTCTTTGTTAAATACTTTAGCAAAAGCTTCTAAGTCTGCTTTCCAATCTAACGCTTCTAAACTAATCATTACTGTTGGTGCAATTGCACTTAACTGGTCGTACATTTTTTCTTGAACTGTTGAGATAACGATTAAATCTGGATTAAGATTCATAACTTTTTCGATATCCATAGTATCTTGCATGCTGTATCCTACGATTTCAGCTCCTTGTAATGTTTCTTCTAAGTAAGCAGGAAATTTTGTATAATCATAAGCATCACTATTTGCTGTTCCTACTACTTTATATCCTAAAATTGATAACATATCGCTGTTACCACTTAAATCTACGATTCTTTGTGGTGCTGCTGGAATTTCAACTTCACCTTTTACATCTGTTACTGTCACCATCTCTACTTGTGTATTTTCAGCTGTATTTGTATTACTTCCACAACCTGCAAGCATTGTTCCCATTAACCCACAAGCAAGAATTGTTGCTAATAATCTTTTTTTCATTGTATATATCCTCCATGGATTTTTATCCCATTATTTCATTTTTATATAAAAACATTCTATATGATACTGATTATCATTTCAATCTCTTCATCTAATATAATAATTTTATCATCTAATAGAATAATTTCTGTTATACTATCTATACTAAAAGTATCTCCTAGGCCTATGAGAGTTATTACTTTAAATCCTATTCATTTTAAACACGGACTTTATTACATAATAGAAACAGAGGACCTATTCATGACAGCTACAACAACTAGAGACTTTCAACAACGCGTCTTAAATTATATGACATTTACGCCTCACACTGAGGCTTGCTATACACTTTATAAAAACGATCATCGTCCAGAACTGGGCTACTTTATGCTCTATAGCCGAGAAGGTTATTATGATTTCGGTGTAGGTGATTATACAATTGCCAATAACTTCTCTCTTGCCTTCAATCATCAAGAAGAACTTATGCGCTTCGGTACGGTTTATACTGGGGAAACTGAATTCACAATAGAAGACTCTCCAGTTTCTTCTTTTACACCTTCTTCTTTCTTTATCATTGAAAAAGGCTTAAAAGGGACACAAAGTTGGACTAAGGGCACACACTTTCATGGAGCTGAAATTACAATTCACCAGAAATATTTTGATGAAATCATTAAACCAGCCTTCCCTGAAATCAAGGATTTTAGCCAATTTATAACCAACTATACTTATCGCTATTTACCTTTAGAAATCGCTACAATTATTCAAACCCTTAGAAATAAGGCTGAAGCAAATACTCTGACAGCACTTTATTTAGAAAGTAAAATCTTAGAATGTATTGCTTTACTTCATAATGAATTACAGTCTTCACCTCAAAATGTTTTTACGAACCAATTAGATTATGGTGAAATTAAAATAGGTACAGAGCGCTATATTAGCTTAACAGCTACAGATGCTGCTGCCATTCAAAAGGCGCATGCAATCTTAACAGAAGAAGCATTTAAACCACCTACTATTAAAGATTTAAGTCAGCGTGTATTACTTAATGAACAAAAATTAAAGGCAGGATTTTCTGCCAAATATCATATGTCCATTAGTCAATACACCACCTCACTTCGCATGACAAAGGCAGCTAATTTACTTTCTACTACTGAGCTCAGCGTAGAGGAAATCGCCAAAGAAGTGGGCTATCACTATAGCGGAAACTTCGTAAAAATGTTCAAGAAAGTATATGGCAAGACGCCTCTTGCTTTTAGGAAGATGAAACTTTAAAGATATTACAAACGCAGTCCGCAGGGGGGGTGGTGGTTTTTCGCCTACACCTTCCGTGATTTGTGATACGCTAAGCTTGATAATCAAAGAAACGGTGTGAACTCACTACGCTACGCTGCATTCAGACAACACACCTAAAACCTCTTTGATTCTCTTCGCTAAGCGTATCATCAAATCACTCCACAGGTAGGCTACAAACCACCACTCCCCCTGCTCCTCGTTTAAACATATTAGGCGTAGGGCGAAAAATGTTAATTATTCCATTTTGACTTACTAGCTTCATCGTTCTATACTCAGACTCTCCACTAACACCGCTTTGACTTTCTTCACTAAGCGTATCAACCAATTACTTCACAGGTAGTCTCCACCCCACCATTTCATCAGCTCTTCTTTGTAACACATTAGGCGTAGAGCGAAGAATGTTAATTATTCCATTTTGACTTACTCGTTCACTCCGTTCACTCAGACACTCCCACTAAAACCGCTCCCCCCTTCTTCACTAAGCGTATCAACAAATCATTCCACAGGTAGGCTACAAACCACCACTCCCTCAGCTCCTCGTTGAAACATATTAGGCGTAAAACGTAATATTTTATATTCTTTTTTCATGCAATAAGGAGGTATAGCTATGGTGTTTTTGATGAAAACAAATGTGTTGCCAAACCAACATTAACATATGCACCCGTATATGAGGATAATACATTATTAACCTTTGAAGCGTATAAAGATTAATAAAAGGAGCTAAGATTAGATTCTGTTGAATCTGATCTTAGCTCCTTTAGTTTGTTAATATTCTAATCCAAAATTATTAGCAACTTGTTTAGCAATTTGGTTTATGGTTTGGGTGCCGTCTATGATTATGGAGTTGTAGTTTGCTATTTTGCATTGTTTGAGAATTTCTAGGGCGAATAGGGCGTCTCTATCCATCCAGTTTTTGAAGGCTGTTTGTTTGTCACTGCAACCTTCTAAAATATATGGGACCCATTCTCTTTGTTTGTAATGTTCTACTTGAAATGTCTTCGTAGGTACTAAGGCCATATAATGATTTGATGTAATCCCAATAGCCTTCATAAGCTCAGGTAAATATGCTGCGCCTTCTGTAATGATTGTTTTTTGGTGGCTTAGTTTTTCTAAGTCTTGTTTTAGGAAAGTAAATGTTTCTTTATAGAACTCTATTTCTTCTTCAGTTTGTAATTTTGCATCTCTCATCCAGATTTGCTCTGCATTCATTTCATATTGCTTTTTACATATTCTTAGATTTTCCTTAGAACCTCTTTCAATATAGGCATCAAGGAAATCATCTGCTTTTAAATAATAAAAATCATATTTCTTTGAAAACATCTCTGCAATTGTACTTTTACCACAACAAGGTGAACCACCTATATAATATATATCAGCCAAATTAAATCCCCCTCAAATTAGATTTATTCTTATCTAGCTGATTTCATCCAAATTTCCATATGTAAATACCCCCTAATCAATCTTATGTTTTTATAGTATCATTTTTTCAAAATATTCAGTCCAATATTGGATACACTTCACTCTAACTATCGTAATAAATTTACTCACCTCTGCCTATCAAGCACACTTAATTAACTTAAATATCCACCCTAGTAAATCTTCCTCCCTCACTTTCTCACCAACCAGTGTTCAAAACGAAAGCTGGGTTAGTGGTGGGGTGTAGGCTACCTGTGGAGTAATTTCTTGATACGCTTAGTAAGATATTTAAAGCGCTCTTAGCAGTGCTGCCTAAACGCAGCCTAGCGTAGTAAGTTCACTGCATTACTCTAAATATCCATCCTAGTAAATCTTCATCTCTCTTTTTTCCAGTAAGTATTCAAACGAAAGCTGGGTAGTGGTGGGGTGTAGGTTACCTTTGGAGTGATTTGTTGATACGCTTAATGAGCTATTTAAAGTGGTTTTAGCAGTGCTGTTTGAACGCAGCGTAGCGTAGTGAGTTCACTGCGTTACTTTAAATAGCGAACTTAGCGTATCACAAATCACGGAGAGAGTAACCTACACCCCACCACTACCCAGCGGTTCTTTGCAATACGCCCTCTTTTAATATGGATAATATGGGTATGGTGCTGCGTATGGATATGGTGGTGCATAATATGGATATGGCAGTAGTGATAATGCAAGTAAGCTGCTAAGTGGGAATCTTTCGCGTCTAAACCTTCTATATCTTCTAGGATTATTATACATTTGTCTAATATCATCATCATCTCGCATAATGACATCTTCTCCCATGAGTACATTTACATTATCTGGATCTACACTTTCAATAATGCCATCAATTTCACGGCCATCCTGCATTCTAAGTAGTGCATGATAATTCATCATTGCCATGCAATCATCATACATCTTTTGATCATACATTTTTTGATTACTCATGTTACTCATGTTACTCATATTATTCATATTATCCATGTTATCAACTCTTTCATGAATAATCATATTACCCAAAACCAAAATTCTTGCACGTCCATGTAAACTTTTTATTTATTTAATTTTATTCAATAATTGGTAGTAGACGTGCATTATTTTCCTCTAATCTTTTGCTTATCGGATAACAACAAAATGAAGCAATAGGACATTCTGCTGTAATATACTTTAACCCATCTTTTGTAATAAGCTCAAAATATACATCATATTGGGTCCCATCTGTATCTAACTTACATTGTGAAAAATCTCCTCTATATCCTAATTCACTGTCTCCTTCTGATGATTTAATCATTTGTGCTGGTACTACAATGCCTTGTATTTCACTTTTTGGAAAACTTGTGTAGGAATCCGCTGATACGCTAAATGTACTACCATAGCCTTCATTCTTTTCTATCCCTACATCCGTTTTTTCGATAATAAATTTTGCACTCATGATATCTTCAGCCTCTATGCTTCCTCGAAGCCATGCATTACAGTAAAATTCACTACCACCATTATCTTCCCAGCTTCCTCTGGCCATATCTTGAAATATATAATCAGTATACTGCTCTTCTAAAACTTCCTGCTTCATTCCTTCATTAGTTTGAATAATGATTATCGGCTCTAGTCTCTCTGTGATATCAATGTCCACTATAAAGTCTACAGACGTTGTTGTAAATAAGCTTTGGTCTTTAGCTAAAATTCTCTCTATCTCATCCCTTTGTGCCATTAGGCTGCCATTTACAGAAGAATTTACTTCATTAATCTCCCCTATAAAATTATTTGATTATTGAATTATAATTTATATCTTCTTTGAGCAGCGCTGCCATATCTTTAGGTAATGGCGCAACGATGTCCATATATTCTTGTTTAATTGGATGATAAAACCCTATTCTTACTGCATGTAATCCCTGTCTTGCAAGCATATGATTATTTTCGTTATATAAGAAGTCTCCTAAAAGTGGATGTCCCATATGTGACATATGAACACGGATTTGATGAGTGCGTCCTGTTTCTAATTGAAGTGCCACAATAGATACGGGCATGCCTTCCACTGTAGTCTCTCCCACTTTACGATAATGGGTTATGGCAGGCTTTCCATTTATCTCATCTACTTGCCTTTTAATAATTGAACCCTCAACTCTTCCAATAGGCAAATCAATAGTGCCTTCTTCTTCTACCTTGCCTTCTACAAAAGCAATATAAGTTCTGCTCAGTTCTCTCTCCTTCATTCGCTTAGATAAGATACTGGCACTGATGGCGTTTTTAGCCATAATAGTAACCCCTGTTGTATCCCTATCTAATCGGTTAATACAACGGAATATATAATCTCTGCCTTGCTCCTTATAATAGTGCATTACTCCATTGGCTAAAGTATTTTCATAGTTATTAATAGATGGATGAATAGGTGTATCATAAGGTTTATTAATGACTAAAATATCTTCATCCTCATACAAAACTTCAAAGTCTAAAGGTCTTGGTACAATGTTCTCAGAAGTGCCTTCTTCCTCTAAGCAAATCTCTAAAATATCTCCTGTTTTTAAAACTTCATTGACCCCTGCCCAAGACCCATTTTTCTGAATCCCTTTTGGCGTTTTTTTAAGTTCAATTAAGATGGCTCTCGAATATTCTTTTTCCTTTAAGAACATGCCTATCGTCTGTCCATCATTTTGTGTGTCTATTTTATATTGTATATTACGTATCATGCTGCTTTTCCTCAAGTATTTTTAATGATTATGCTCTATTTAATATTTTATCCTTTTTATAGTGTATCATAAATTGTTCTTGATACTAGATTATATACCTCTTCATAATTAGTATAGATATCTTATGATTAACTCCACGTTTCTGGTGCATTCATGGCTCTCTGTAAGGCTTCTAAATATTCACTTACACCATATCCATCTACTACAGCATGTGAGACCGTAATAGAAAATGGCATAAGAATTTTTCCTTCCGTCTTCTTAAACTTCCCTGCTTCTAACACCGGGAAAAATTGTGTTGGTGCTGCATAAGGCACTGGTGAATAACTTGTAAAAGAAGTCCATGGCAATACCCCTATCATACAACTATTTTCAGGTGGCATTTCTGGTTTTGCAATAATGCCATGTACATCTTTATACTTAGCCTGCTCTTCTAAATACGCTTTATTAAACTCTCCGAAAGTTTCTTTGTAATCTACCCACATCACACTAGTTGTCTGATCATCTTCATGAAAGTTTGCATAGGATGGTATCAAATAATCATAATATCCTAGTTTTCCATCTTTATAAGCAATTCTAAAGTACTCCCTTTCATTAATGAGTTTCATTGTAATGTAACGATAACCACTTGCAAACTTATACCCCTTTTGTTTGAAGTATTGATACATCTTCGTTACATCTAAATCCACACATACATTAAATCCAGTTGGAATCATCTTTGTATAAAGCCCAAAGTAAGGTGCTCTCTTCCACTCATTTAAATTAATCTCATGAAATATTGCTGTCATTTCATATCTCCCCTTTCTTTGCTATGAGTATACTCCCTATATTACTCATAAACCATCTACGAACCGTAGAATGTGGTGAAATAAAATGACTCTATTATTTTTTAATCTATTTTATGAAGTTCTTTAGGAAGGTTTACCCATAAATCTTCAAGGGTTTTATACTCTGTTAAAGCTTTTACTACATTTTCATCAGGTACTGCAAAAACAATAGGTATATCTTCCTCACCTTTTTCAGGTCTTATAGGAAAAGCAATCTGTTCCTCATAAAGTGAAAATTGTGCATCGACTCCCGCCTTATTTCCTCTAGCATCTAATCGAATCCATTTATTTAATGATTCAATATAGACGCCATTTAATCCATGCAAAATAAGATAAGGTGCAGTCTTATCATTTAAAATAAGCCTCTGATAACAGAATCCTGCTGGTACACCTTTATAACGTAGTAATGCTGCTAATAAATGTGATTTTGCAAGGCATATTCCTTCTCTTGCTGCTAAAACTTCTGACGCCTTACAAGTTACAATCTTCCCCTTAATGTCCCTTGAATGGCCAATCTCATCTCTTACATATTCAAAAGCATTCTTTATATAATCTAATGTATCCTTTGAACGACCCCATATTTCATCTGCTACTTTTCTTATTTCCTCCCCAGCTGCACCATCAAAATCTATAATCTCACTAGATTGTAAATATAATTTCAAATCCTCATACTGCATCTTTAACTGCATTTTATCTCCCCCATCTTCTTTATCTAACTAATCCATGTAATACCCTTTTTCGTAATCTCCCATATATTATTTTCTTTTTCTAATACCATCGCATTATATCCTATTGCCCCTAAACCACTTTTCCATTTACTAATATCTAATATAAGCTGATTTTCCTGACTAGATAAATCATCAATCTCAATTAATATGCCCTCTTCAAAACAAAGATCCTTAATAAGCCCTCTTTGCTCTAGTTCTTTATATGTTGCTTCAATAATAATGCCATAACGTTCCATTTGTTTTAATAACTTAGCTTTATCAGCTTTATTAAGATATCTCATATGAGAAGTATCTATGGCGATATATTTACTGTTATCATTTAAGCCTTCGTCTTCGTTATATATTTTATCAATAGCCAGCATATAACCTTCAACGATATTATCAGGTACATTATATTTGAGTGTATTTAAACAAATACGTTGTCTATCTTTATCATATTCAATATAAACATCTAAAGCCTCACTTATAAATCTTAGTGGTACCATTACTGTATTGCCCCTTAACACAGGCTTTGCTATTGTTTCCACTTCCCTATCATTAATTAATGCCTTAGAAGAATTAATTTTTAATACTATACTTTTATCCTTACTTTTAATATGTATCTCTTTTGCCTTAGCATCATAATCTACTTTTGCACCTGTTAACTGAGCTATTATCTTTAGAGGAATCATGCTTCTACCTTCCTCTGTATAAATAGTAACCCCTTCTAAATCCACACGTTCTTTATTTAAATAGATTGACATATTTGTATTATTTCTTAGAAATATAAGATTTTTCTTTCCTATGTTCGTATTATAATTGTAGCGTTACTATATTTCAAGGGAAAGGAGTTTGTTATGAATGACCTTCAAATGATACAATTCCTTAAGCATAATGATACTACTAAAATAAAAGAAGCGATATTGCAAGAGAATAACCCCCCTTTCAATATCGCCTTTATAGTCTTTATATTAATCCTTCTTCTCACTCTATTATAATAATTCCGTTGCCATTTGTAGCATTTCATCAGCTGTCATATCTGTATCACTTGCTAAAAGATTATAAAATACTCCATCCTTTTCCCATGTAACATATGACATCATACTAATTTCTACTTCATCGCTACCATATGAAATATAATAGTCTTCTCTTTCTTCATTCTTCTTATCTTCCTCAGTAAGCTCATAATCTTCAGGTACAAATTTATAAGTATGCAAATAATAATTAAGTGTTGTATCCCCACATTGTAAAGTCTTAACTGGCTTTGGTTCTTCCCCACCTGCAGATCTTTGCTCTGCATATAATGATACGTATTTTCCATCTTTATTGATATAATCTACACATAGCTCTTTATAGGTTTCTACTACATTATTTGCATCATCTAGCCCCTTAACATCCTGTACTTCCATTTCATCAAATTTATAACCATTAGAAAATGCCTCTATTACATTTACCTTATAACCTAGCTTTTCTTCTTGCTTTGCGAGCTTTGAATAATCCTTACATCTATTAAATATATTTGAATGACTTACTAAACTTGTTACTTGTCCTGCTGCAAAGGCAACTGGCACTAAACATAAGGCACATGCTATAGCTATAATAGCCACTTTTTTGATTCTAAAACTTCTCATATTCTTTTCCTCCCTATTCACTCTATTAATAAGTTCATAATCTATCCTTCTCTTTACCCCATCATCTATTTTCATATCTGCCACTTCTTGTTTAAACGCTTTTGCAATCTCTTTGTCTAAATCTAATCTCCTCATCATATACTTCCTCCTTTCCATTTTGACTATTTAATAATGCCTCTTTTAACTTTCTTCTGGCAGTGAAGAGCCTAGACTTAACCGTTCCTTCTAAGCAACCTACTATCTTTGCAATTTCCTTTGTAGAAAACTCATTGTAATAATATAAAACAACTACAGTTCTATGCTTCAAAGGTAAGTCCTCTACTAATCTCATAATGCTGGCTGCCCTTTCTTTTGCCATAGTAATCTCAGCTGCTGATGGTTCTACCCCTTGTTTCTCAAAGCTACTCATATCTTCTTGTAGCACTTCTTTATTTTTCTTCTTGCCATACTCCCAAGCTGTCCTTGTTAAAATATGAAAAAACCAACCTTTAAACTTCTCGTTATGCTTTAAAGCACTTATATGTTCATAACATCTTATAAAGCTTTCTTGTACAACATCCTCACTATCAGCTTTATTTCCCACAATCAGATACACTGTATGCATAGCTACATTCTTATATTTTTCATAAAACATATCAAAGGCTGCCTTATCTCCTTCTTTCATTCTTTGTATAATTTCTTCTTCCAAGGTACCTTCTCCTCTCTCACTTTATTTGATGCATCTGTATTAAAGAGTAATTTACTATCCATTTGGTTCATTTTCTTAATTTATTTTATTACATTTACTTTTAAAAGCAAAAAGAAGGACTTTCTATAGTCCTTCTTTCTGGATTATACTATTACAATTGACTTGCTCCTCATTAAAAATCTAGATAGGCTTCTGTATTTTTAATCATTTGGCTAAATAATTCTCTTGAATCTTCTAATGAAAGTGTTACTAATGGATCATTTGCAAATGCCATGAATGCTTTGTTTTTATCTTTTGTAAGTGCGGCTTCCACAATAGCATTTTGGTTTGAAATGTGCCTTGTAACAATGCTTTGAATTGCATTTGGCAGTTCTCCTGCCATAAGTGGGATGACTTGGTCTTTTCTAAAGAGGGCATTAGTTTCTACAATGTTGCCAAGTCCTATATTGCTGATTTGTCCTTGATTTGGCATATTTACATTTGTCACTAAATCTTCAAGCCCAAGTAACGCTTTGATTTGTTTTACACCATCTTCTCCTGAAGCCTTAAGTTCAAATGCTTCTTCACCATTTACTAGACGTCTACTCTTTTCTAATCTTTCTTCTAAATCTTGTCTGCGCCAACTTACTGTTGTTAAGCCAAACTTCCACTGCATAACTGTTTCAGGGTTTTCTACATACCAATTACCTTGCATGAATTCTGCTAAATGTCTATCCCCTGCTGCTGCAATAAGCCCATAACGTTTAAATAAATCAAACTTCACACGGTTTGCACTAGTAAATGAATCATTCATCCAGTTTCCTGTTTTACCTGTTTCATAACCATCAATATAATATTTATCTACAAACTTTTTATAAATAGGCATTAAATCTATATTTTTATAACTTGCATGATCTAGCCAAGTAAAATGATTAATTCCTAAAACATTTACTTTGATTTCTTCTCTCTTAACGTCTTCAATGCCCTCTAACTCTTTTAATGCATGAGTTAATAAAGTTTGTGTATGGAAAACTTCATGACAGCAGCCAAAAGCCTTAATCTTAGGAAAGACTGTATAAAGTGCTTTCATACAAATAGACATTGGATTTGTATAGTTAATTACCCATGCATTAGGACAATTCTTTTCTATGGCCTTAGCAAACTGAGCATACATTGGCACTGTACGTAAACCTCTAATTAATCCACCTGGCCCTACTGTGTCACCTACAGATTGATAAATGCCATACTGTTCTGGCGCATGTACATCTGAGGCCATTTCGTTAAATGTACCTGGTAAAATAGATATAATAACGAAATCAGCACCCTTTAGTGCTTCATCTAAATTTTTTTCTGCTTTATAAATCCATTTACTTTTTACATCATCTCTTTTAGCTAAGTCATTTCCAATCTTTTCATTATTTAAAGCAGCTTCATAATCTATATCATATAATTTCACAGTTCCTAAGAGTTGTTCTTCCATTGCTAAATCACTCATCAGACGCCATGCCCAACCTCTTGAACCGCCTCCAATATATGTGATTTTTATATCTTTTACGTAATCACCCATAAATTTCATTACTTTGTCCCCCTGAAAAATATTTATATCTATATTTATATTGTACTATATCCCCTTATTTTTTCTCTACTTTTTTTGAACTAATGTAATATTTTCTACTTTTTTTGTTTTTATTTTGCATCTTATGTTATTCTATAAAGGTATTATGATTTATTATAGATGGAGGTATATCTTGAATGGACTCAAATATGTCCCCTATTAATTCAAATGGATATCTTATTGAGTATGCAAAACGTGATCAAACCGCTTCAATGCTCACACACCATTATCATGATCACTATGAAATTTACTATCAACTTTCGGGAGAACGCTACTATTTTCTTAAAGATAGGTCTTATTATGTAAAGAAAGGCGATATCGTTGTGATTAATACTTACACCTTACATAAAACTGTACGTGTAGGTAGTAAAGCTTATGAACGTATTCTCATTAACTTTTCTCCTGAGTATATTGCTAAACTTACTAAATACATTACTGATATCGACCTACTTCGTTGCTTTAAAAATTCTTCTCCTATCATTACACTTTCTCCCAAGGAGCAACTTTTTATAGAGTCATTACTTTTTAAAATGCTTAAAGAAAAAAAAGAAAAACTAGAAGGGTTTGACACTTACTCACGTATTAGCTTAATTGAACTATTAATTACTTTAAGCCGCATTTCTCCTAAAAACAAAAATACCTACTTAGAATTTCCAAGTAGCCTACATAAAAAAATCTCTGAGGTAACAGCTTTTATTAATGAACATTTCATGGAAGACATTACCCTTAACTTAATTGCTAAAAAATTTTACATGAACCCTTACTATCTATGCCGTACTTTTAAAGAAGTAACAGGATTTAATTTTACACAGTATTTAAATACAGTACGTATTCGCGCTAGTGAAGAATTATTACTTACAACCAACTTAAGTATATTAGAAGTCGCAACTGCTGTTGGCTATACAAACTCTACACACTTTGGACGTGTATTTAAACAAACTCTTGATACATCTCCTTTACAGTACCGTAAACTTCATGCCAAAGAAAACGACTTACTTTAGTAAATGCAAAAAGGTGTCACAAATGTGACACCTTTTACATTTCTTATATGTATATAAAAACAAAAAAAGCTTTGAATTAAAAATTCAAAGCTTTTACCCAAATGCGGGCGAAGGGAGTCGAACCCTTACACCTCGCGGCGCTAGATCCTAAGTCTAGTGCGTCTGCCAATTCCGCCACGCCCGCAAAACCGAGTACTTGGATATATTACCATTTCTTATACACTTTGTCCAGTGTTTTTTAGAAATTTATTTTTTATTTTCCATACATTTAATAGCTTTATTTACTACTCAAAATTAAATTTAAACACTTTTTAATTTTCATAAAATTTAATAAATCATGTGTCGAAATAAAGATAAGATAGTTTATATACCTAAATTATCTACATACCAAGTTAAGGAGGATTTACTATGGCAAAAATTTTAATGTTAGTCGGAGATTTTACAGAAGACTATGAAACAATGGTACCTTTTCAAGCACTTCAAATGATTGGTTATACAGTAGATGCTGTATGTCCTGATAAAAAAATTGGGGATACCATCGCAACTGCTATTCATGACTTTTTAGGCGATCAAACATATTCAGAGAAACCGGGTCATAGATTTGCTATCAATGCAGACTTTGATAAAGTAAATGTTGAAGATTATGACGGTGTTCTTATTACTGGAGGACGTTCTCCTGAATACCTAAGACTTAATGATAAAGTTGTAGATATGGTGAAATATTTCATGATTAATAATAAACCTGTGGCAGCTATCTGCCATGGACCACAATTACTTGTAGCTACTGGATTACTTCAAGGACGTAAACTTACAGCTTATCCATCTGTAGCACCAGAAATTAAAGCTTGTGGTGGAGAATATATAGAGATTCCTATGGATGGCTCATATGTAGATGGTAACTTAGTTACAGCGCCAGCTTGGCCTGCACATCCTCAGTGGTTGGCGGACTATATTAGGTTATTCTAAAGGGAGGCGCCGTGGGGAGGTGTGTGAATAACTACACTCTCCGTAATCTATGAGACTCTAAGTTCGATAAGTAAAGAAACGATGTGAACTCGCTTCGCTCAAACAGCACATCTAAAACCTCTTTACTTATCTTCACTAAGAGTCTCATGAGATTACTCCGAAGGTAGTTTTATTCACACACCTCCCCACGGCTTTCTCTTTAGATAAATATAGTCCTTGGGCGAAGGGGGCTAGGTTAAAGCTGGATCTTAGATAAAAATAGCCTTATACGAGTTTGTTGTAGACTTCTTGGACTGGGGTGGGGTCGATATTGTGGTGAGTGGCTAGGGTGATTAGGGTTTGTCCGAAGATTTGGCGTTCGTCATTTCGCTTTTTTTCGTAGTCGCGTTGGAAGGATGTTTTAGTGTCGTGTGGAAAGTCTAGGGCTTTTTGATAGGCTGAGTTAACGCAGTCGGTTGGTAGGTTAATGCCTTTTTTCTGGGCGAGTTTATATATAACGTCCATTATAGCTAATAGTTTTTCACTTAGGGCCTTATCCTCATATACTTCACCCATGGTTTTATCATAAGCTGCTGTTACTAGAGTATATGAGGCAATGCACATGTATTTGCTCCAGATAGCTTCAAGGTATTCTTTTGTCCATAAAAAGTTAATTTGTGCTGCTTCTAAAGCTTGTCTGAGTAATTCTGCTTCACTATCTAATCTATTAAAGTCTTTTCCGAATATGATCTTACATTGTCCACCATTTTGGCATATTACTCCAGGTTCACCAATGTGTGTACCAATATATACGCATGCTGGATAGACATAGCCATTAGAAATCACTTTACGTATTCTTTCATAAATATCTATGCCATTTAAGAGTGGTAGGATTTGTGTAGTATCTTTTATTTTCCCTTTGAGCTCTTGTAATACATTTTCTAAGTCATATGCTTTTACACAAATAAGACATATATCTAACATGGGTAAATCTGAAATCTTATCTGTGGCTAATGTCGGATGACATACGCTCTCCCCTTCTTCTTTGCTTCTTACAATTAATCCATTTTCTTTAATCTTCTTAAGGTGTTCACCTCGTGCAATAAAATATATTTGATCTTCAGCTTTCTTTGTACGTGCTAATTTACTTCCAAAGTAACCTCCTACTCCACCAACTCCAATAATTCCAATGTTCATATCTATTACCTCCATTTTTATTATGATTTCTGTAATACATTTACTATCTTTTTTTAAGTAACATTATCTAAATTCCCCCAATTAAATTTATAAGAAAGCTATTTTATATACAAAAAAGGCGATACAAACAATGTTTGTATCGCCTTAAGTTAGAGCGGGTGATGGGAATCGAACCCACGTAGTCAGCTTGGAAGGCTGAAGTTCTACCATTGAACTACACCCGCAAAAGATATATTTATTATATCCATATTTTATAGGTTTGTCTAGTACTTTTTTCGATTTTTTTATTATTTTATTCTTTAAGCTAAGCTTTTTACTCATCTTATAATACCTGACTGCATATGATTGACTATGTACAATTAGGGGGTGATTCTCTTGAAACCTCATCGTTCTAAGTTTTATTTAACTTATATTTTAATTGTATCTCTTACGTTTCTTTTTACTTCATGCTCTAGTTACTGTTTCTTAACCCAAACAGCTAAGACCATCTCTTCTCATATTAAATCGGAATTTCAAAATACTTATGATTATCAATTTGATAAACAAGTCTATGTACTAGAACGTAATGAAACGCTTATTCTAGACGTAGGCTTTTCTATACCTTCCGATTATAATTCCTATGATATGTTTCAGTTCTTCCTAGATTCAGAGCTTACAATCCCTGTCTGGAAGCCTACTCCTATTTATACGGTAAATGATACTAAAGTAAGTATTGCACCTAACCCTTATCCTCTCTTTCATACAGAACTAGATGAATTCCCTGCTACAGGTGAAAATGCCAATTGGGGTAATATAGGTACTTTATACCTTGCCAAATACTTTGATGAAAAAGGGCATTTACAGGATACCCCTCAATCTGTAAGTATTATTAAAATCAAAACTGAGTTACCTCAACCTATTGTCCACCTTTCTACTACCTCAGATGGTTATGCCATGCTTTCTTGGCAACCTATAGAAGGTGCTAACAAATATTCTATTTATACTATTTCACTTTATAATAATGAGATTACTGAAGATGAACTGCTTATGTTATATGGTTCTACTACTGATACATACTTTAAAGACTTCAATTATTTTACCTTCAATAATTCTGCACGTACTGGCATTAATACTAATAACATTATTTCTATTAATGTAGACTTTTTACTAGGTGATCATCCAGATTCTAGTATATATACAGAGGGTTTTGTCGTTATAGCTGAAGGCCCTAATGGCAAATCAGAAATGAGTCAAATTATCAAACCTCAGGATTATGCTGCACTATTACCATACGCTCCAGATTATGAGACCCTAAATACTTCCTCCTTGGAACTTCCTCATGATTTCCCTATTAAAATGTGTAATGGTTCCACTGTTTACTATGATATTGTCTATGACTTAAATTCTATTGATGAATATACAGGGTATGATAAAATTCCTGAGAAATTCACTCGCTCTGATAAGAAGCTTATGACTATTTTAGGTCATATTCAAGGCACACCATTTGAACAAGTTTTTTACTTTGTTTGCTATCAAGATGAAACACCAGAGCACGCCCTTAAGCGGGTTCTTTCTTCACTCGCACAAACTACTAAGCCTTCTGCTGGTTTTAATAGTCCAGCCTCTATTATCACTGTGACAGATGAAAATCAACTTCCTGCTACATCTCATGATACTTCCTTTGACTTAGATCATCGTATTTCCATTACAGCCACTAATCCTCTTAGTAAATATCTAGCTTATAATCTTTTAAATGGCAACACTTATATTCCTTTAGATGACTTTCCTGAAGCTGCTGATTCCTCTTATTTAGTAGATGCCCTTACAGAAGCACTATATCAAAATCCACTCATTCAAAACATAGACACCTTCTCTTTTAATCCTTATACAAATCATCTCATGATATCTTATACTGTTTCCGAGGAACAATTAAAACAACGTCAAAATAATTTATTAGATGTTGCTTCTCATATTATTGATACTATTATTCATAAAGATATGTCCGTTCTAGACAAGGAACGTGCGATTAATGATTATTTATGCGATACGGTTATATATGACACTGAAGCTCTAGAAAGTTCTAAAGAAAATGATTACGCGGCCTGTGATCCTATATATGATGATTCTTTTACTGCTTACGGTGCATTAGTTAATAAAGTCTGTGTCTGTAAAGGCTATGCCCAAGCCTTTAAACTTCTAGCTGACCTTGCAGGCATTGATTCTATCGTTGTAACTGGTAACTTAAAGGGTGTTGGTCATGCTTGGAATAAAGTTAATATCAATGGTAATTGGCTTACACTAGATGTTACCAATAACGATTCAGACCTTATCCCTAATGCTATTTTCAATCTGCCTGAATACTTACTTGCTTCCACCTATATTCCAGACGATGCCTATATTTTAGATGCACACCTAAATGATTTTCCAGATAGTAGATGTTTAGACTATGAATACTATCATCTTATTGATAGCTATTATGAAAAAGAGGCGCTTGTTCAGATCATTAAAACTAAGCTGCTTACTTCTTCCGAAGCTTTCTGTATTCGTACCGACTATAATATTAGCCAAGAAGAAGTAGAAACGCTTATAACAACTGCATTAGATTCTTTGCCACCTTCTATAAACTCTGATGTTTACTATGCAAGTTCTCTAGGCGTGATTTATGTGAGGGCCCAATAATTAATTTCTAAAAATCAAAAGGAGTTGTCTGCTACTTTAGCCGAAACTCCTTTTTTATATTTACTCTATTATTTTAATCTGACACATCTTCATGGCTTCTAGCGCATTTTTATGACTGTCTACTGTTACACCTGCACAGCAGCTTGCAGCTACACTTATTTGGATTTCAGGGCAATACGCCTTTATAAGTAATGCATTAGAAATCACACATATATCTGTACATAAGCCTACTAATTCTATTTCTAGAGTGTTATCTTCTTCAAACCTACTGGCAATATATGCACCTAACTGCGTACTTCCAAATGTTTTTTTATCAAACACCTTATCTCCTAAAAGTCTAGTCTTCTCTATATGTGCCTCAAGCTCCCAGCCCCATGTACCTTCTATGCAGTGCACCACAGGTAAATTACTCCCTTCCATTGTTTCTAAATAATTTGGTCCATGTGTATCTCTTGTATAAACCACTTCATCTTGATTTTCTCTATATACCTTAATCTTATTTTTAACATTGTTTACGATAGCTTCTGCTTCTTTAGTGCCTAAGCTACCTGTAATAAAATCATTTTGCATATCTACAACAACTAACAGTTTATTCATATCTCTCCTACCACCTTTTATCTTCTTTTTATCTTTTCTTATTATACTATATCTCTCTAATTATATTTATAAAAAGCCTTTCAATACATTCTTCTATTATTGATAAGTTTTATAAACTTATATGACTCTTCCTCTCACCTCTTAAAATATGTTAGAATAATTGTTATTTATTAAGTTTACTACTTTTAGGAGGAGTTATGAATACTATTAAATCATACTTAATATTTGCTGGCACAACTGAAGGCCGTAATCTCACACAATATTTACTTACACAAAATGCTCATCTCTACGTCTGTGTCGCTACTGAATATGGTAAAACTTTATTACCTGGGCATGAAAATTTAACAGTTTCATCTACACGTTTAGATTCAGATGAAATTTATGAACTGATTCAATCACATCATTTTGATTGTGTATTTGATGCCACACATCCTTATGCAGTTATCGTCTCTGAAAATATTCAAAAAGCTGCTAAAAAGGCTGATTTACCATATTATCGTATTATTAGGCCAAGCACAGCCTTAACATGTACAGACAATATGGTTTACGTAGATTCTATGGAGGAAGCTGTAGAGTTTTTAAAGACAACTACTGGGCCTATCTTAGCCACTACAGGTAGTAAGGAGCTTCATAAACTCTGTGCACTACCAGACTATAATACTCGTGTTTTTGCTAGAGTACTCCCAACTGCTAGTGTAATTGCTCATTGCTATGAGTTAGGTTTTGATGCCAAACACATCATTGGTATGCAAGGGCCGTTCTCAGAAGCACTTAATGAAGCTATTATTCAGCATACAAAGGCAGATTATTTACTCACTAAAGATTCCGGTGATGTAGGTGGGTTCATGGAAAAGGTAATGAGCGCACAAAAATTAAACGTAAACCTAATCATTATTGGCCGCCCACCTGAAGTTAAAGGTTATTCCTTAGAAGAAATTATGACAATGACAATTTAGCCTTGAAGAGGGTGTCGCAAAATTATTATTAACCTTGCGACACCCTCTTAATAAACTTTCGCCTGTGGACTTGTATTAGATACGAATTCCTTCTTAGGTGTTGTACTTCTATCACTTGCTATTTTAGTCATTAATTCATTATATACACTATTTGCCTTATCTACAGCTTCTTTTTGAATTCCCATACTTAATTGTGTTGCATATTTCTCTGCTTTTTTATTACTCTTTTTATAAAGTGATGTAACTTCTTCATTATATTTAGCTTGATTTGTAATTAAATTCGCTTGATAAGCATCCCAAAACTCTCTTACACCTTTCCCATAAGCTTCACGATTTATTTCAGCTAATGTTGATAATCCTCTAAATGACCAGTAAGCTGAATCTTTGCTGTAATCTTCACCTTGTACCTTATAAGCTGCATATGTATCTGTTATTAAGTTGTAGCTTGGTAAGTATACTGAGTGCTCTGAATTTCCCATTGCAAGCCACATTACGCCACCTACCTCTTTAGGTAAGTCTTTTGTCATTTGAAATACATGACATTCTGCTTGTCTTTCTGTTCCAATAGGACGAATGTTTTCGTTTCCTGGTAAGTTTACATCATATTCTGTTCCTTCATTACGATAACGTTGTAATGCCATTACATCTTCTAAACTTATCTTTTTATCTGGTGTCACAAATAACTCAAAAACTTCACTATCATATGCTGTATTTTGTGACGCTGAAAGTAAATGTTGTCCAGCCCATGCACGAGAACGATTACCATCTTTTAATGTTTCTCCATAAGTTAAGGCTAAATGGAATTTGCCATCCTTTTCTTTTAAGAAGCCTTTTTCTTTTGGCAAGCTAATAAGCTCTTTTGAAGTCATAACATTTTCTTTATCTTCAAGGTCAATGTAACCTAACATAAAGCAGTTTGGAATCACTGCATATTTATCATCTGGCACTTTTACAGCTGCCCATTGATGACCACTTAAGATTTCCATATACCATGCTTCATTTTGGTCTGCAAACATGACAATATTCCCCTCTGCTGCCCCATACTTAGTAATCACTTCTCCTAGAACTTCTACCCCTTCTCTAGCTGAACTAATACGTGGTAATACGACGCTTAACATAGCTGCTTCTCTTAACCCATTTTCTAATAAAGGATCATATTTGCCTACTGCTTCATTAGGTGTGGCTGATACAGTTGCTGTCATAGCTACACCTTTCTCATTGATTCCAGCTTCTCCATATATCCCATCTTCATGTTCTGGAACATCTGGTACCATTGTATATTTATAAGCCTTTTTAGGTTGCCCGATCTTAAAGCCATTTAAATCTTCAAAGTAATCTCCAGCTTTATATTGAGCCGCTTCAACTACTACAAAATTTTTGTTATAAGCCGCACCAATATCTTCTGTTCTTCCCATAAGTATGCTGCCATCTGCTGTAATATCTTTTCCTGCCACAAAGCCTGTACAAGCTAATGTATTCATTGGTGCCACACACATTGTTAATCCTACTAATCCTAATGATGCTAATTTCTTTACTGACTTCATTCTCCTCCACCTCTACCTATCTATTAAATTCTCCTGTATACAAGATGTATAATTAATCATATAATAATCTATTTTATGCATAAAATCAAGTATTATTTATTTTTTATGCATTATGCTGTATTTTTATTCTTATAATACCATTTTTTAGCTATATAATATTCTCATATAAATAATAAAAAATAGAGGGCATCGCAAAATTATTATTAACCTTGCGATACCCTCTTAGCATTTACATACAATTATATTAATACTATAAGTACATCAATCTCTATCTCTCTTCATGATTTGTATAAACTACATATTGATTTCTTCCGTTTTTCTTAGCTTCATAAAGGGCCCTATCAGCTGCCTCTAATAGTTTCTCATAACTTATCTTCCTTGTATCTATAGCAATCCCCATACTAATTGATACTTTACAAGACTTCTCTTCATCTGTTATAACTGTATCCATGCTGTGACATAAATCTCTAGCTTTATTGTATATACCTAATATATTATCTGCATTTTTAATATAAATCATAAATTCATCTCCACCAAAACGTGCAATAATTGCTTCATCTTTAAATATATGATTTAAATGATTTGTTAGCATTAAGATCAGTTCGTCTCCTATACTATGTCCTAAAGTATCATTTACACTTTTAAAATGGTCTAAGTCAATCATACAAAGTGCTGAAATACCTTCTTCTAAAGGTTGCTTACGTACTTTATCTATTATTTTATAAAACCCATTTTTATTATATACACCCGTAAATTGATCTCTCTCTACTTGTTGTTCCAGAAAAGCTTTTTCCTCTACTTCCTTTTGAATACTTCTTAACTTCCCAATCATAAATAATGGTGTATTATGTTCATCATAAATAATAGAATAAATAATACGATACCATTCTGGTGTATCATTTTTTAATGCTAACTTAACCTGCGTTTGTTCATCTTTATTATGACTTGTACTTTTTATAGCTTCTATTACTTTTAAAATCTCTTTTTGCTCTGAATAAGATTTTACATCATTGCCTAAATCTTTAATGTTAAGTTGCTCCTTCAACTTCTCACTAAACTCAATTTTATCTTGCTTATAATTGTATTCAAAGATATATTCTCCTGCAATCTCAGCTAATTGTTCATACTTTCTCGCATTAATTGCTAATATCCTATTATGTGATATTTGCAGATTCATTAGATAATATACTGTCGCAATAATAATACAACTTATTACAATAACAATAAAAAGTGCCATCATTGGATAAGCTTCTACTAAATTCCTTAGAGTAGGTGGTTTATAGGAACCTTGAGTATTATTAAATATAATGACCTGCTTTTGCTCTTGGGTCATACTGTAAATTGTTTTATTAATGATTCCTACTAATCTTGGATCTGTATTTACACTAAAAGCCATTGCATACTTACTTTGCTTTGTTAGCGGTTGAATAACTAGATTTTTATAATTTTTTTCTCTAAGCAATTCATTAATCGTATAGTAATTACTAAAAGTAATATCTACTTTCTTACTATTAACAGCTTCTATACACTCTTTAAGCGTATCGTAATAAATAATTGTAGCTTTTTCAAGATCAAACTTATTGTTACTAATCATCCCATTTAGCATACCAACTCTTATATCGCTGGAATTATTATTAAGAGCTGATTTTTGCTTAACTATTACATCTATATACTCTAAATAATCCTTTGAATAAATGAGTGATTCCTTATACTCATCTGATTCTTCTATTCCTGCAATAATATCTATCTTACCTAATTCTAAAGCTTCTATTAATTCACTATATGAAGTAAACGGTTTATATGAAATATTTAAATGAGTCTTTTCTTTAATAAACTCAAAAACATCAGCTACAATACCTAAAAATGCCCCATTTTCTTTGTACTGAAGCGGACTAAGATTTTCTATGTATCCTACTCTTATTATTTCATTATGATCAATATATTCTTGTTCTTTTTCTGAAAAGAATATATCAAAAGAAGTATCCAACTCTGCTTCACCATTAAGAATATCTAATTTATTTATATCGTTTTCTAAATTAGGTCTGGCAGATTCCCAAAGTCTATTCCAGTCCTCCATAATATCATCAAACGACTCTCCACTTATTCCCTTAGCGGCCTCTATTACACGTACCATTCTTTCTCTATCTTGTAACGGTAACGGTTCATTTAATAATCCAAGTATATAACCATTTTTATCCCTACAAGGATTATCTACTATAAATTCTACATTATCAAATCCATTTAACCACTCTGGTAAAGGGGCACCTCTTACGATTGATACAGAATAACTTTCTTCTGCATAACCAGAATACTGTATCATAAAATCTATCCAAGCACGTGCTGCTTCCTTATTCTTACTATTATTACTAATCCCAATAGCATAATCTGCACCAATAGTCATATATTGCTTACCTTGAATGTTATTAGGGAAAGGCATATATCCTATATTATCTGGATTCTCACTATTCTCTTTGATAATTTGTAATGCCCATGAATCTGCCGCCATAGCCCCTATTTGATTTCTAGTAATCATTCTCAAAGAATTTTCCCAATTACTATTTGAAAAATCTTCTTCACAAAGTCCTTGATTTACAATGTCATATAATAATTTATAGACTTTATAATTATTCTTCCCTTCTTCAAAAGGATTTTTTTCCCATGCAAATGTATTATATCTATAATCCTCATCTCCAGACATTGCTCCAAATGCATACCCTGCCCATACTGGTAAAGACCATGGGGTATTGTAATTAGTATAAAACGGAATGGCATCTGTATGATCCTTTATTAACTTCAATGCATTAATAAAATCACTCATTGTAGTAGGAACTCTTGTAATGCCAGCTTCTGCGAATACCTTCTTGTTATACACTATTCCTTGTGCATTACCACGTATAGGAATTCCATAAACCTTATCACCTATTCTTTTATTATCCATGAACAAATATTTTTGTGAAAGCTTATCATAGTCACCTAATGGTTGAAAATATTTATCCCACTGACCATACGTAATCCAATCAGGTATTAAAAGTACATCCCCATAATCCCCTGATTCAATCATATTCATAGTTTCTTTTTCATACTCTAATAAATATATAGATTCTACTTCTACATTCGGATAAATTTTATTAAACTGCTCAATATGATGCTGGGACACCTGCCCTGCAGTAATAATTCTTAAGTTTCCTTCTAAAAAATGATTTATATACTAAAAAAGTGCTATAAAACTAACTAATTAGTTTTATAGCACTTTAGTAATTAGAGCGGGTGATGGGAATCGAACCCACGTAGTCAGCTTGGAAGGCTGAAGTTCTA